>Ga0315334_10000052_pt1 | contig 89692 bp, 79 predicted proteins | sample M150034915metaG_FD_205555 | JGI IMG/M metagenome (GOLD analysis project Ga0315334, IMG submission 205555) | Ammonia-oxidizing marine archaeal communities from Monterey Bay, California, United States - M1 500m 34915 | ecosystem: Environmental > Aquatic > Marine > Intertidal zone | place: USA... | reverse complement strand
TTGCAAACTGTTGCTCTTTCAGGAGATGCTGCAATTTCAGTTCGTGCTAATATTTTCCCAGCAGCCGCTTCAAGCACTGCAAATGTATCCGTGGTCGACCAATCGGGAGATGTATTAACCGCCGTTCAGGAAATTATTGCACGTGCATCTGCACGATTAGATGTCGCAGAAGCTAACATCATTATTTCTGGTGGAAGAGGTATGGGAAGCCCAGATAATTTTTCACATCTTGAAAAGATTGCTGATGTTCTTGGTGCTGCAGTAGGCGCATCACGAGCTGCAGTTGATACCTGGGATGAAATTCCACATTCTATGCAAGTCGGCCAGACAGGAAAGACGGTAAATCCTAATCTATACATTGCAGTAGGTATTTCCGGTGCAATTCAGCATCTTGCAGGTATGCGTTCATCAAAGTACATCGTCGCAATAAACAAAGATGCTGATGCTCCAATTTTTGCACATGCAGATTATGGAATTGTAGCAACTTGGGAAGAGACATTGCCAGTATTGGAATCGGCTCTTTCAGCAATGATGTCATGATTACATCCAAGACCCACGGCCACGGAATCCATCATTAAGGAATGGATTGTTATTCTTTTCCTCATCTATCGTTGTCAAAGGCCCGTGCCCAGGATGAACTACTGTGTCGCCAGGTAACGGCCAGAGTCGTTGCCTAATCATACTGAGCAGCAGTTCTAGGTCCCCACCAGTATCTGGTAAATCGGTTCTTCCAATTGAACCTTGGAATAATGTGTCACCTGCAAACAAATGGTCAGGTCCATCATCAACTATCAAGCGTAGACAACAACCACCTAGAGTATGGCCTGGCGTATGGATGATTTCGAATTGCATTTGACCAAATTCATGAACCTCACCATGATTCCAAGTATTTTCAGCGACCGCTGGTTCTGGAAGCGTAAAACCCCATCTTCTTCCAGATTCTTGAGCAAGACTCTGTAGGTAGAAATCGTCCTCATGAAGCCACCAATCTAGGCTGTAATGCTCTTTGAGGTAAGGTATGTGGCCACTATGGTCGAAATGTGCATGAGTATTGATTAGAGCAATTACCTTGCGAGGACCGTCATATTCTCCAATTTGATGATCGGGCTCACCTATTCCTGAATCAATCCATTGGATGATTCTTTGAGAATCACCACCACCATCAATAATTACGGTATTACCATTATCTGTATTTGTAACAATACTACAGCGTTGCTGCAAGGCAGTTACGAAGAAATGGCAAATGTTTGGAGAAGAGGTCATCTCACTCAATCCTTACATCTATAGAATCTGAAGACCAACGACCATCATTATCTTTGATACGTAATTCCAAGCGATGACTACCACGATTTAGTCGAACTCTAAGTGTAGGTGAATCTGCGATTTCTTTGCCGCTACTATCTACCCACGACCAAGATGCGATTCTCTCTTGGGGGTCTCTAGTTCCACTTCCATCAAGAGTGACTACTGCAGTACCATCTTCTTCTGCAACCAAACTTTGGTCACCACCTGCATCGGGTGATGGTGAAATTATTTCTTCTGCATCCAAGGATAAGGCAAACATCAAATCATCTTCCTCTTCCTTCGTCTCTTCTTGTATGATTTCATCATTTAGTGCGTCGAGAAGACCTGTTTGATCTGACGCAGCGGGTTGTGAAATACCCGCTAATTCCTCGATAGATGTTTCATCACCATAGATATCCTCTGCACTAGCCTCGATAACTGGAGCGTCACCCCAATCATCGATTGCAGTATCTTCTTCAATCAAAGCAACTGGTGCAACTGTTGAGTCTATTACTACTACTGGTTCTGAATCGGTGTAATCATTTTGATCACACCCCGCGATTAGTACAGCAGTACCTTCATTATTTGTCGAAACATACTCAACGATACCTTTTGTCTCAACAGACCATTCGGAGCCTTGTGATGAGATTCGATGTAAATGAAACCAAGAACCAACTAGAGCATGGTCTCCTCTGTCGATTACAATGTGAGCGGGATGATGTAACTCTGAGACGATTTCCTCGTCACACATCAAGCCGCCCATATCCAATCCCATCCATGCCCCATCGATTGCTACCACTCTATGATTAACATCGAGTCGTTTGACCAGGTCGCCATCATTCCAATGTTCAATCTCTAGAGCTTCTTCTTCACCAGGCACCAAGCCATGCCCTTCTCGAGCCACAATCAATAGGTCTTGATTCCAACCGATTGCGGTTATTCTCTCACCAACATCACCTCGCATCGGCCTCTCCCAAGTCTTTAGTCCGTCAAGTGAGTAGGTGTAAACTTGCCCGGACTCTGTAGCTATGGCAACTGTAGGTCCTAGTTTTACAAATAATACTGAGTTTACATCAAGCAAGATGCTATTGTTTTTCGAATCTAGTAAATGAGCACGGCCCATCCCGTCGATTGCGATTGCATTATTGCCGTTTCCTGTAATCAAATCTATGCCGGTAGCATGTTCTTGAAATTTGATTTCCTTACCATCTCTAAATGTAAACAAACCATCGCTATTACCAACGATTACATCCCCGTAAGGAAATTCATAAATGCCGGTGATAGAAGCGAGTTTAAATTCATCAGAACCGATGACTAAACGCCCATCTACTTGACCAAACGCTAGGTTTTTTCCACTTGAGACTGCAGTAACTCGGGCTGTCGCTTCGAGCCTGGTAATGACCGGGACTGTTAGCGCCATGTAACCGACAGCAAAGCCATCATTCATGATACCCATGCTTCCAAGTTTGGCATGCATGGATGTAAGTTTGGCATTCTAATATGCTTGGATAGGTCTTCTATCTCATCTTTGGTCCAAGCGCATAATGGTTCTAAAGTAGAAATCGGAACTGTCTTGACATCAGATTCTCGTCTCTGAATAAGTGATTCTCCTTCTGTTACAGAAAGGCCGACTACACCCCATGGATGACGAAACTTCTTCTCACCATTTTGGCCCTGTACTACCGAATGTCGGCCAAGGAAGGGGTCCCATTGACGCAGTATATCTAGTAATTTCTCATCACTACCATCTACAGGTATTAGGCGTGAACCACGACGTAATATTAGAAATGCTGAAAGTAATGAAATCTCATCTTTCACCCTACAAAGAACATCCCCCTGAACACCAGGAGGGAGGCCACCTGCTGCTGTAATCCGTTCACCTAATAACCAGATTTTCTTTGGTTCCATCACTAACTTGACCCACATATCTGGGTTTGTCAAATTCACGGAAAGTGAATCATCTAGGATACAAAGAGCATGGCCTATTTGGCCACTATATTCTTGTGAACTATACTTCCCTTTGGGTCCAACTCTACGGGTTCGCACTCCAAATGTACGGGCAACTCCTGCATTTGGGTCGCTCGCTAGAATCGCTTTGGCGACAATCTGTGGCTCGATGGTTTCTGAAATAACTTTAGCAGGGTCGATTGCAACTACTCCTAGAACATGACAAAGTAGGTTTTCCGCTTCAGCACTAGGCGATGTACTACTGACCACTTCCATGCTCCTTATTCGGTCTTGAAACAATGATATCTCTGAGTTTATTGCCAACTTCTCCATATTTCGAGATAAGGCTCGTTGGAATTGTCGACGGACGATTTTACTTTTGAGACCAAGTTCACCGAAGCGAAGAATCCAAGCCTGCTGCATCAAATCACCTCATTCATCATTGTGAAGTTCAATGGTGCCTTCAGGTTCTTGATCGATATCTTTAGCAGAATCATTTCTAGCGGCTTCAAGTTCATCTAGATAATCCTGGGTGACATCCCCTGTGATATATTCCCCATTGAAACAACTGGTATCCCAAGATTGTTCGCCATTGACACTAGTCACTTCGATTAAATCTTCTAGAGTTTGATAGAATAATCGGTCAGCACCGATTGTTTCTCCAATTTCATCGACTGTTTTTCCATTGGCGATGAATTCTGTTACTGCTGGCATATCTATACCGTACACATTTGGATGTCTTACCGGTGGTGCTGCAGAAGCAAAGTACACTTTGTTTGCACCAACTTCTCGAGCCATTTCTACAATCTGAGCAGAGGTTGTGCCTCTAACTATCGAATCATCTACAAGCAAAACATTTTTGCCAGAAAACTCGTGTGGAATTGCATTTAATTTTCGCCTAACCGATTTCTTACGCATTGCTTGGCCTGGCATGATAAATGTACGACCGATGTATCTGTTCTTGACAAAACCTTCCCGGTATTCAACACCCAAAGCCCCAGCCATCTGTAAAGCAGCATATCTCCCCGAATCGGGGACAGGTATGACCGCGTCGATATCATGGTCTGGAAATTCCTCCAATATTCTCTCAGCCAACCTTTGTCCTTGATTAAGACGGGCTTGATAAACCGAGATTCCATCAATTATTGAATCTGGTCTTGCGAAGTATACATGCTCGAAAATACAAGGTGAATGATGGACATCTGCCGCACACTGCTTAGAAAACATCTGCCCATTTGAGGTAATGAATATCGCTTCACCAGGTTCAACATCTCTAACCACCTCAAAACCAAGTGCGTGGATTGCAACAGATTCACTAGCGATTGCCCATTCGGTTTCACCATCAATTTCACGCTTACCGAATATCAGTGGCCTAATTCCATTAGGATCACGGAATGCTAGAATACCAATCTCCGAGATTAAAGAGACACAAGCATATCCGCCGGTTATCTGGTCGTGAAGAGCAGATACTGAATCGAAGATTGTATTGACATCAACGTGTAATTCCCCGTTTATCTGAACATTTTGGGTACGGGAATGTAATTCCATTGCTAAGAGATTCAACAGTAGTTCAGAATCGGAAGTCGTATTGACATGTCTTCGGTGTACACCGGTTAACAGATTCTTGACTTCCTCTGCATTGGTTAGATTACCATTGTGAGCGAGAGATATACCGAATGGGTAGTTTACGTAGAACGGTTGAGCTTCAGCAACTGAAGATGAGCCGGCTGTTGGATAACGAACATGACCGATTCCAATCGACCCGAGGAGATTTTGCATATGACGTTTGAAGAAAACATCCTTGACTAAACCAGTGGACTTGCGAAGATGATATTTCCCTTCGTGTTCAGTCATCATTCCAGCGGCATCTTGACCCCTGTGTTGTAGAACAGTGAGCCCATCATAGAGCAACTGATTGATGTGGTAACCACGACGACCGACGAGACCAATTATGCCACACATCTGTCTCGCCCAGTTCAATCGAATCGCTGGGGCTTTACAGCACTTTCTCTAACGAAGAGGTGTTGTTCAGGGGCGATGGGACTTCTTTGCCCAAGAGTAAGTACGAATCTTAGAAGTAGCGCCATATCCGCATGATGCACAGACACTCTTCTGCTTGTGGTATGCGTTGCGGCCACAGCGGCGGCAACGTAGATGGGTGGTCTTCTGCCTCTTACCCATAGATGGAGTACCCTTTGACATGACATCACCTGACGACTGGGCCACCGGCCCTCCCTTTATCAAACCGACGGACAGGCAAGATTACTCTTCTTCTTTGAATAGAATTCGTCTTTTGCGTCCTGTAATCATTGCAAACGTCGCACCAATAGCAAGTACTGCAGCCAAAAGCATGGCTGTTGCACTAATCAACATATGAACAATATTGGATAGTACTTGGGCTCGCAGACCACTATTTGCTTCAAGCAATAAATCATCATTGGAGACCAGCGCCCAAGTTACCAGCAGACCAATTCCGATAGCGACCATCATCCCAACCAGTGGTGCAAATGGTCGATGCCTGGAATCAGCGTAGAAGAAGAGATTGCCCAATAGTAGAATTCCCATCAGTACATATGATGTCAATAATGCATTGCCAAACCTCTTGAATGATTCTGAATGGTTGCTTTCACCGATTGACAGGTTGATTGTAACCAGGACAAGTATTGGCAATATTGCCGCCAGTGCAAGTAACTTCCATGAAGAACCGTCATCTCTCATTCCTCTTCACCTCCAATATGGGAATTCGCAATTGAAATGACATGTTTGATTTCTTCTTCACTAGGCGGAGGTGAACTCGCGGGTGATGGTAATGATTTCTCGTAACTCCATATCACAATTGCAAATGCCGCAATTGCGAGAAGGGCGCCCGCCACAATGCCCGAAATATCTGCTGCTGCAAGCCAGAGATAGTTTCTAAACTCCTCAGCAGTAGTGAAATATCCATCGAATAACATTGCAATCAAAGCAATTCCTGCTATCAGTACGGAAAGTGCTGATAGTTTCATCGCTTCGTTCAATCTGTTTTCTCCAAACCCGACTAAAGCGATTGCCGAAACCGATAATAACGATGTAGCAAACAATAGGAATGTTGGCCAGAATACAATCCAATAGGGATTTATCTCACCATTACGCCATAGTGGAGTTAAATTGTACCAATGCATCAAACAGAGTATTGTTAATGAAATTACAACTGCTAAAGTTCCACTCCATCGGGCGCTTGAATCTAATTTACCAACAGGTACATCCCCACCAAAAATCATTCCATGCACGCCATATACCATGAGTAAAGATGGCGCCAGTATTGAGAGAAGAAGATGGCCAGATGCTGTAGAATCTGATGAAGGTACAGTCCAAGATGAGATTAAGATCAATACAAAACTAGAGAATGCTAGAATTTTACCCGCGGTTTTGGCCTTGCCACTAAGACTCAACCACACGCCTAATGGTATCAAAAGAAGGGGAATCCAAAACCAAATCGCAGCTTCCAGCGCCGAATCCATACATGGACGGCGACACACTGATTTATCAACATCACCGGTAATCTCGCCCTCAGTGGGCTGGTTTGGCATTTCGGGTAATCCGTCACCACTAAATAGAGGACGCATGTGGGCCGAATGCTCAAGGTGAGACTATGGTAAAGATGCCACGTCAAGTAAAGCGTTACAGCCCAAGTGCTGGTAAGCACACCATGCATACCGTAGAGCGCGTAAAGAAGAAGCGCGCTAGCGAATTAAAGTGGGGTCAGAGACGTTTCCGCCGAGTCATGGCTGGATACCGTGGTTTCCCACGTCCTAAGCCAGATGGTCGCGAGAAGCCGACCAAGCGCGTAAACATTCTATTCCGTTGCACTGAAACAGGAAAGGCGCACTATGCTCCATGTCAACGTGCTAAGAAATTCGAACTTATCGATAACTGAGGGTGAATAATATGTCTGCTAATTTCCTAAAAGTATCATGCCGTGATTGCTCCAATGAGAGCACTATATTCTCTCGTGCTACAACTGTAATTTCGTGTACAGTTTGCGGTGCAACTCTAACAAATCCGTCTGGGGGCAAGGCCCAGTTGGTCGGCTGTAATGTCGTTGAGTCCCTTGAATAAATGGAGGTCTAACCTCCATGGCAAAGAATCTCCTTGAAGGTGGACCTTCGGAAGGCGAACTTGTTGTCGCAGTTGTTCGTGAAGTAAAACAGAACGGCGCATATGTCGACATCGATGAATACGATGGCATTGAAGGATTCATATTCATTGGTGAAATTGCAAGTGGATGGGTAAAGAATATCCGTTCATTCGTCCGTCCTGGTCAGCGTCTTATCTGTAAAGTTCTAAGAGCACGTAAAGACAAGAAATCGCTGGAGTTATCTCTAAAATCTGTTAGTGAAGAGCGTAAGAGAGATCGCCTCGCAGAATGGAAGAACGAGGCAAGAGCGGCTCAACTTCTGAAAGTATTGGCTGAGCAAGTCGGATGGTCTGATGAAGAACTAGCCGAGACTCAAATGGAACTCGTAGAATCCTACGCCACATTGTATGGCGCATTCGAAGAGGCTGCTAAAACACCAGAGTCTCTTACAGAAATTGGATTCGAAGGTGATTGGATTGCAACATTCATCGATATAGCAGTCAAGAATATTATTCCGGATACTGTGGTAATTCGTGGCCGGTTCATTCTAAACGTAGACCAAGCAGAAGGCATTGAAGTTATTCGAGCAGCACTATTGGCAGCAGAAGCCGTATCGAATGAAGAAGCGGAACTAATAGTGACATGCCATTATGATGGCGCACCATCTTATCGCATTGAACTAAAGGCACCGGACTTCAAAACAGCTGAAGACGGATGGAGTAACGCAACAACAGCGTGTATCGAAGTCGTCCAAACTGCAGGTGGAACTGCAGATACGGAGAGGGAGTGAAATGGCTCGCCAACAAATGCAGAAATGCAAGGATTGTGGCGCACATTGCCTCTCGACATCTTGTTCAAAGTGCGGAGGTGTTGCTCAAGCAGCAGCACCAATGAAGTGGTCACCCGAAGATACGCGTGCGCATTTGCGAAGACAACTCAACGGTGTTGAAGAAAGCGGTTGGGCAAATACACTCCCAACTTTGGCATCTAACGAAGAAGAATGAGGCGAATCATTATACCGCGTCGAAAGGCGTTGTCTCTTTCATGGGCGCTCTCATCGACTGGATTTCACAGACTTCAACGGCAGGTAGCCTACTTTTAGTAGCCATGCCGGGGGTTGGCGATGTTGGAAAATTAGCAATCGATGCAGTCAATTCTGAACTCGATGCTGAACCGATTGCACGCATACTTCATCCTGCACTCCCTCCTCTTGCGAAACTCGATGATGACGGTTTGCTAGTTCCGCCCCATGTTATGCTCTCTAGGGTAATCGTTGATGGCCAAGAAGTGTACACTCTAACTGGTGATGCTCAGCCAATGACTCCTGAAGGCCAGCATGAGATGGCCGTATCTGTTCTCGATTTATTCGAAGGGGGAGAAGTTCTAGTTTTGGCTGGAATGTCTGCAGAAGCAGAACGCAAGGAAGTATTCACTATCACAAGTTCACCCAGTTACCGGATTGATTTGGAAGCCATGGGTGTGGATGTTAGAAGAAATGAGCCAAAGGCCGGAGTTATTGGAATGGCAGCACTAATTACTGCAATGGGTCCAATCAAGAATGTCAAAACATCTTGCACTATTGCAACAACTATCGGTAATTCCGCCGACCCCATAGCATCGCAACTCCTTTTGGAAACGATTCGTAGATGGTGGAGTCTTCCCCTTCCTGTACCAATCGATGCTACTGCAAGACTAGCAGATAAACTGAAAGAAATGCACCCAGGCAAAGCTCCAGATTTAGTTTATGAATTATCGGAATCACCAGATTCCATCTACATGTAATCAGCCACCGGAACTGACTATTGTCAAGTCCAGAGCAACATCAGCGTTCAAAATTGTTGTATGAGGTAATACAATATCTTCGTGACTTACAATTACAGTAGAAGGGTGTATTCCAATTATTTCTAATGCCTGCTTAACGGTTGAGCCTGCATCTAATTCAATGACATGGTCATGCCCGTAGCCCTTCAGTGCGACCTTCATTAGCCCACCCCAGTGACATCACTCTTATGACGGTCGTGTAGGTGGGCGGAATACAAGCCGAGATCGCATAGCCCGGTATTGCGGTGGATTCGAAATCCACTGTCCCCTGGACGCGAGAGTTCAAATCTCTCTCTCGGCGCTCACTTGGTTTCCATTTTTGCCTTTGCAAGTTCAACCATTTTCTTTACTATTGAGTTATGAATTGATGTAGCAAAAATTGCCAGCATGAAGAACATCATCCACCAAGTTGAGCCTAATCCAAAACTGCCTTCTCCTTCAAACAACTCACCTGTATCGAATGAGAACGTTATCAACGCATAAATGATTACTCCTAGAGACGGTATTGCAACACAAGCATTCCATCCCCAGAATTGTATTTTTGAATAGTTTTCATCTACCGGCCCGGTATGTAACTGACCGAAACCTCTGGCAACTGCAATGACCAATAATAACGTGATAGTTAGTAATGATAGCCAAAATGTGATTTGGATAATAGTTCCAGCAGTTGACATTTTACCGCACTGTAACTCTTCCACAACCTCGCACTGGAATTCTGCAAATTCTATGGTCGAAGTTTGCGAGTATCTCATGACGCCAGTACTTGTTTCCTTATACTTTAATTCGCTAAGTCCATAATTTAACTCATAAGACTCGGTTCCAGAAAATGACTCGCCTAAAAAGTCCTCATCATATTCGAAACTATGTGATCCAGTGTACCAAGTTTCTGAGCCAAGTGCACTTATCATGATGAAGAAAATTATTACAGCCATTCCATATTTTCCTGCTTCCCATTTATCAATTTCGACTGAGGCAATACCGTTAGCAGCAATCGATTGGAAAAACGGTAAATCCTCTTCAGAGTCGGAGGTTTTTGCAGTTACAGGCTTAGCTGTAGCCTTAGGTTTGCTAGCATTCGATGCTGAATTATTAGATTTAGAACTTAATCTAGAGATTAATTCAGATTTTTTACCACTTACTGACAATCCTTCTGATTTTAGTTTCTCTTTGAGTTGAGGAACTGTAAGAGATGACAAATCATCTTTAGCCATGATTTGGACTATTACTAATCATTAATAATCTCTTACCCGATTTTTTTAATTTTCATTGGCTCTCGATAACACATGTAGAGTGCTACCCTTCTCTAAATTTGCTTTTACATCGATTGCCCATGCGTCCAATGACACATTTAGTACTGCGATTTCATCTCCCTGTTTCAGAGTGTTGAAAATGCTAGGCCAAGCATTATCCCAACCCTCAACAGCAATTCTTCCGCTATCATCGAGTAGAACTATACCTTTACGAGCCCATGGTTTTCCATTCTTTGAAACTCCAGATTTGTAGGTAGTATATGCGACTCTACCAGCCACATTCCACCTAGCTTGGAAGTCGAATAATCCGACATCGCCTTCCTCTGCTTTAGATGCCTTTTCAATACGGGCGTGTGGATCTACTTTGAGTTGTAATTCTCCTTTCCAGTTGGTAGAAGGCACCACACCAACAAGGCGTAATTTATCACCTTTAACGATGCCCTCCGGATAAGTAAGCACCCCTGCACTTTCCCCCACCATAATACGTACAAAGGCAAAACCACCATCTTGTTCGATAGTGATATTAGGTGGGCTTTCGGGGATTGTTGTTACACTGAATGCCTCACAGAAAATATTGACTCTTGGCTTTAATTCCCCAAATGGAGTAAGGTCGTATACCTTGATATCCCTTGGTGGTTGATGTTGGCCTCCATCTGGTAAATCATCATCTCCACTTCCATTAGGGCAAAGTCCTGCCCAATCACAGGTAGAACAGCGTGATTGTGCTGGGTCTTCTATCTTGACACCACCTTCAGAATACCCACGCAAGGCCCGAGGGATTGGTGGACAATCATCGATAGTGACTTCTGTGCCTTTGATCTCTTGCCACAAATCGTTGAGTTTAGATTCCAATTCTTCAATCTCTTGAGCGGTCGGCGGCTCAATCGATTTACGTACGCCTACACCTGCATACCAAATCTCCAAAGCATCTGGAATTACTCCGCCATGTGTTATCGACCAAAGCATTGCATAGATACGCAATTGCTCAACATAATTGCCACTGCGGTCGCCACCGCCTCGACTAGCTTTCAAATCCATTATTCGGATTTGTCCGCCATGCCGGTAAACCAAATCATATTCTCCTTGGAACCAATGTTCTGGATGTATGACGTTTAATGAAAAGGTAGGTGCATCGGGATCTACGAACCATGGCCTAGCAATTTCCCATGCTTCAACCAATGTACATTCTCCAGTTTTTGCTAGAGGATTTGGGCCCGTAGTCTGACGTCCATCCGGTGCTGGGATATCTGGCCTAATGCCATTGCGCCAGTCGTTTAATTCAGATTCGCTGACCGATTGCTTGCAATCATTCACTTCATCGATGTGCATACGAAGTGCTGATACGCACATATCGCGGTATGCATCCATTGAATATTCATGCCAATTGCCCGCTTTGCGCGCATCCTTATTCCATTCAGCATGCATTTCATCTCTTATGCTTGGCCAATGCGCATCGACTCTATCCTCGCACCATTTTATGAAATCGGGCGGTAATTCATCATCGAAAAGCGGTAATAAATGGTCGGCACCATTGGACAATACATCTGCAGGTGCTGTATTGAATACAATACCTGGTGATTCCATTAGAACCCTGCAAACACATTCTTCAACCGCTCTTCCAAGAAAGAGAGGTGGTGTTTGCGGAAATTTTAGCCGCATCTTGTTTTGGTACCACCACAACCTAGGACAATCATCCCAAGTGTTAGCCTGCGAGGCTGATAATCTATTGAATGGACCGATATCATCGGTTTCCGTATCTGCAACCTGCACTGGCATGACTCTGTAAGCCCGCCGTCGAGTCTATTCAAGCCTTCGATTTGATTTCGATTCTGGTTGTCCTTGAATCGATTCTGAGTTGTACCAATCCTTCTCTCCAACCTAATTCTGCAGAAATTAATTTGACAATCATTCCAGGCCTAATCGAAAGCATAGTCCCATTTATTGCAGAGCCAAATGCAACAACTTCTGCAACTCTCTCACCATCCCACAAATGATATGACATCATCGACCAAGGACGGCCATCTGCTCGCTTTCCATCTCGCTTAGAGCAACAGAGTACCACACCCTCGACATTGGCTTTCGTTCGTAGCATTCCCATGCGTGTTAGTTCCGCATCAGAATCAGTAGTAATAGAACTTAGTTCGTCTAAATATAGACGAGGTTGACGCCTCCAAACCCCGGGAAGAGCACCTGTGATGTATATTTCATTTTGAGGAGAATCATGCATTTCAGGATAAGCACCTGGTTGGCTTTCTTCAATAGTAACCATTTTGGCTCCGGCTTGAATCATCGCCCCCAAAACTGGTTCGCCGTAATGGTTTGGAAGTGGACCCCAAGAGCCCTGTAGGCTACCTTTAACATTGACACGGGAAGGTATTGAGGCGAGAGGTTCACAAGGCATTGTAATTTCAGGAGAATCATAAGGTATCTCGGAAAGTGAACACCAATGACAACCACCTGCTTCTCCATCGCAGGGTGACTCTAGTGGCAGTGTATTATCGGTATTCCAATCTTTCATTTGATCGTGGGCACTACGGTATCCTTCTGTAGAAAGAGGTGCTACATCCACTACTTTCCTCAAGCCATTGGTTAGATACCAACCTTCTAAGCCATCGCAAGATGAATCATGAGTCTCGCCCCATAGCCATGCATAGAAATTTAGTTGTGAATCAAGACTTCTTGCGAATTTCCCTTCACCGTCGCCCATTTTGATATCTACGATGCGTACTCGGCCATCCCAACGGAGTACTAAGTCGCATTCACCAGCAGCCCATCTATCTGGATGATACATTCTTTGTGGTTCAGGATTGCGAGGGTCTTTGACCCAAGGCCGGGCTATTTCCCATGCGTCTTGCCAGGTGATTGAATCACTAAAGTTGTGTTCTTCGTCTTTCCAAGCAAGCATGCTATTCGCTTTGCTAGGTTGTGTGTAATGGGGTGGTTTATCCCAACAAGGTGCTGGAATTTCGAATTCATAAACTCCACCGCCCGCTTCATGGCATGCCTTGACTTCCTCTAATTGCAATAGAATACCATTTCTTAGCATCTGAGAAACCAATTCTAAATTAAATGAACCATCAAAATCACCATCGGACCAAAGCGCGCCATCGAAAACCGACTTACCCTTTTCAATTGCATCCAATGCGTGTTTCTCGACCAAATCAAATAACCAATTCTGCAGTTCTTCAAGGGTTGCAACAACCGGAGGTCTATTCATCAAAATTGAACAAAATGCATCTTCGACTTCAATACCCATTACCTGATGTGGAGAAAGTGGACCACGTAATCCAATTCGATAATTTAGAAACCATTGCTTTTCACAGCGTAGGAATGTTGTCAGGGATGAAGCCGATAAACGTCCACGGGCCCTTCCAATCGACTGAGCTTCGGGGGGTACCTGTGCTGGCATAATAGTACCTCAGAAATCAAATGAGTAAAAATCACCTTTAGCACGCTGTTCTCTGTCTTTACGACTAGCTGCTTTGTTTATTCTCGGACGCTTTGAATCGTGATCTCGCCTAAAGGTCACATCAACTCCACTGAGGAAACGATTCATTCCAGCGCGTAATTCGAACGGACCTTCTGCCATTCCTTGCTTGCCACCTTCACCTTCGAAAACAAGAAGAGAATCTGAAACGATATCGATGAAATATACGTCATGGTCGATAACAAATGCCGCTTTTTCATTGGATTCCATTGTTCTGCGTATTGCTTTTGCAGTTTCCATACGAGTATTTGCATCTAGATGAGCGCTAGGCTCATCGAGTAGATACAAATCAGCCTCTTTGCCTAAACAGATTGCAATGGCCACAGCCTGAGCCTCTCCTCCTGAGAGATTGTTCACTTGCTTAGCAAGTAAGTCATCGATACCTAAAGCACGAATGACCGTGGCATGGTATTCTCCTGCTCTCCAGCGAGGGCCGACTTCAGCATCTAACCAAGTCTGAACTGTACAATCCATATCAATATCAATATGTTGAGGTTTGTAAGAGATAGTTGCATCTGCAGTGACCCAACCAGCATCGTATTCATGCTCTCCTGCTAGAATTTTTATCATTGTAGATTTGCCAGTACCATTTGGACCAACAACTCCTACAACTTCAGCCTGGTGTACCTTTCCTTCTCCAGTTTTAAGATGGAAATCTCCAAGTTTCTTCTCTAGTCCACCCCATTCGACCACAGGATAGCCAAGTTCACTAGAACGATTTGTGTGGGTTTGAAATCTGATAGGCTTGTCCCGAATACGGACATTTTGTTCAGGAAGGAATCCATCAAGATAGGCGTTTATGGCTTGACGGGTGGAGCGGGCAGGGGTAAAGATACCGTATGCTCCTTTCAGACCATATACAATATGAACTAAATCTGCTAATACATCTAGAACCGCTAAATCGTGTTCGATAACTATCACTCTAGATGTCTCTGCTAACTCTTGGATAATTCCAACAACTCGCATCCTTTCATAAATATCGAGATAGGATGAAGGTTCGTCGAAGAAATACACATCGGCATCCTTCAATAGAGTAGCACAGATTGCAACCCTTTGCAATTCACCGCCAGATAATTGATCTAAGTTTCTATCCAATAAATGGTCTATTCCGAGTTTCTTCACCATTTCAGGATAGACTCCCCTTTCATCTACTGAGGTAAGGAGGTCGCCGACATTACCCTTTACTGCTTTAGGAATGTGATCTACATATTGTGGCTTCAGTGCCACTGTGATTTCTGATTTACTTACATCTATCAGGAAATCTCTCAACGCACCACGCGGCAGGCTAGTGATAACATCCTCCCACCAAACCTCATCTGCTTCAAAATCGCCGAGATTTGGAATGACAGAGCCGCTCAAAATGTTGAATGCTGTTGATTTCCCCATCCCGTTAGGGCCCAGGATACCGACAACTGAATCCTTAGAGGGGGATGGAAGACGGAATAATCTGAAGCCGTTTTGAGAGTAGCGATGAATCATGTCACTCTTTAATTCAGAAGGTAATTGAGTGATGATAAGAGCATCGTGTGGGCACTTGTTGACACAAATACCACAACCGATGCACAGGGATTCTGAAATATGGGGTTTGCCAGTTGATTCATCCATAACTACGCATTCTTGCCCATTACGAACCGGAGGGCAGAATATCATACATTCGTCCACGCATTTCTTTGGTTGACAATTGTCTTCCTTCAAAACTGCAACTCGCATACTATTCCCCTCCTGTAAAGTCGTCTATCCTAATGTTCATGAATCAGCCGGTAGTTATGGCAATACGAAGCCGTTTAGCAATCAAGCAACAGCGTATCGTCTTGCCAAAAGGCAAGTCGCTTGGTTAAACCAATCCCTTAACGTGCTCGTGGCCACGGATTAGCGTGGTAGTGCATGGAGTTGGGAACTTCATGCTAGCCTTACGTAGCGCATCCTTAGCAACAAGATAATTCTCAGGGGTGAACTGGAGTGAGATGACACGCTGCCCACGCTTTACACGTGCAGCTGTACCTACATTCTTTCCGAATGCACAGCGCATTCCTTGAGAAACACGGTCTGCACCCGCACCTGTAGCCTGCTTATTCTCACGAAGTATGTGATGAGGGTAGGTGTGGACACGAAGTGCGTAATTATCTACACCCGCTGCATTCCTGATTGTTGCATTGGAAATAACACGGGCTGCCTCTAGTGCAGTGTGCCTGATCTGACAAGATTCGTTAGCGGTTAGGTTGAGTTCCATAAGGAACCCTCCAGTTTCCGCAGCACGGCGATTGCCGGCGTAGAAATTAAGAATACGGTTGTTTGGAACACCACCGATATACTTTCGTCGGGTATACGCAGGACCTTTGAGTCTGCGGTACATACTTGCGGGCTTACGTGCCATGCTTGATACCTCCGGGCAATTTTGCGACCGACCATCCCTATTTGACCATACCGATACATTCGGAATTTATCCTCGAGGGGAAAGGTCATGGATAAGACCCCCATAGCACCGGTTAATGTCAGCATGGCGTAGACTCCTTGAGGAGGAATCTGAACATCAGTGGTTATCGTTTGCCATATTCACGTTTTTCATAATTACTGGGGCTGTATTAATCGATTGGTCTAGTGAATTATCAGGTGTTCACGATGGCGGAAAAATGACTGCCGAGGGTGCTATTTATGATTCCGCTGGCGATGCAATCCTCTATCAGTCCGAAAGCGGAATGACTGTTTCATTACATGGAACTTCAGCGCTGGCAGCAGGTGGCACATGCTTGGTTCAGCACGGCCATATCACCTTTGCATGCCTAGGCCAAGAGGGGATAATTTGGTTCACTGAAGAAGACGACCCTGAAGAATTAGGGTGGCTTCCTATGAGCCTTGGACGCGATATTATAGCATCCCAACTTTCCCCTAATGACCAGAATCAGATGTTGATAATAATTCAGGACGGTACTACAAGTTCAATTGCCGCAATGGACATAACAGGAAACGCATCTTCCACTGCTAACCTTGAAGGAAACCTGCACCTCGAAGCTGTCGTACCGACAGAAGATGGATGGCTTGTAGGAGGATCTTGGCAAGCACCATCTAACTGGCTTGGTTCTAATCCAGCATCTCCGCCAATGTTTGAATTAATTCTTTCAGTACAATGGGATGGAATTAATGCACCTTCAACCAAAATAGTACATATGGGCGACCAGGGTCGAATACATGGAATATTTGCTACCGATGATGGCTACATTGCCACAGGAACGTCTGATACCATCGCTATAACAGACGATGTTGGGACTTCGTTAGGAATGTCAAGCGTTGCCGCTGTTGGAGATTTAAATGGAGATGTCTGGCTATTTGGAGCAATTGGTTCGATGACTGTTGCTATTATCTCAGATGAAGGAATTAGTATTGAGAAATTACCTAGCCCACTTGAAATTATTCCCACACATATTTCCTGTGACGATGACGGTTTGATTTCAATTTATGGCGTCGATGGGAAAGACGAACCTGCTGCCATGTCTATAGACAGCAATGTGCGGCATTCATTCACAAGTTTACGAGGACTAATCGATCTCGGATTCCTTCTGGTTTCAATCTTGATACTGGGTATGATGGGATGGAATATCTCAGATGCTATTCGCAAAGGCGAAATATTCTGAGAAATTTACCGTTCATTCCGTAGGAATGGGTAGTGATTCGAGGGCAGCATTTACCAACCTCCGTCAAAGTGGGAACACTCTAGCGCAAGCGGTGGATGGGTCCCAATGACGAAAAGAGGAATGATGGACCAATACATGGACATCAAAAAGGAACATCCAGATTCCGTCCTTTTCTTCCGTATGGGAGACTTCTATGAACAGTTCCATGGGGACGCAGTCATCTCATCTGAAGTTCTAGGCATAGCACTTACTAGCCGTGATAAGAAAGCGGACAAACCGATACCAATGGCGGGATTTCCTTGGCATGCTCTTGAAGATAACTTGCGGCAGATGTTGCAGTCGGGGCACAAAGTATGCGTTGCCGAGCAGGAAGATGAATTACGAGAAGGTGCAAAATTACTCGAACGGAATGTAACTAGAGTCTATACCCCTGGCTCCCTGTACGAAGAGAGTTTGATTGGAGGCGATGAAATCGCTGGACTTGCGGCTATTTGCGTAAAAGCCGATGGTGTTGGGTTAGCAATATTGGATGCATCTACAGGCCATGTTTGGACAATGGAACATCACGGTGATGAAAGATGGGACCGGTTACTTGATGACCTGTTGCGCAGTAGTCCAAGAGAAGTAATATTTTCTCCCCGGGATGCTGACAGAGAAGAAATTCGAAATGTTATCTCACAATTGGATGGAGTCACACTATCCCAGCATACCTCATCACGCCGAAAGGGCGAAAATGCCCTAAAGAATATCCTTGAAGTTGCCGATTTAGGACATATTGACCTAGGTGATTCACCTTTGGCCATGGATGCTGCAGGATTAGCAGCAGACTATCTTGCAGCAATGCATATCCTTGACACGGTTGATGTAAAGGAAGTAGAGATAATGCGCCCAGATGGAAATATGGTTCTCGACCAGACTACACTACGCAATCTAGAACTTACTCAAACACTAGCTGGAGAGAAAGAGGGCTCACTCCTTGGAGCGATAGACCGCTGCCGAACTTCGATGGGTCGCAGGATGCTCAAACAATGGCTTCTCAGACCGCTTGCGAATAAGGATGGAATCGAAGCGAGGCAAGATGCAGTTGCATCATTAGCACGTTCATCTCGCAGATTAGATGAGATAAGAGAGAACCTTAGAGGATTGAGAGATATGGAAAGGTTAGCCACTCAATTATCCTACAATCGTTCCGGTGGAAGGGACATTGTTGCCATCGGCCTAGCATTGGAACGAATGCCTAGGCTCAAATCGCTATGTCAGGAAATGGATGACAATCTTCTCAACACGATTTCTGCAGACCTCGACATTCTAGAATTGATGCGAATCGATATTCAAGCCAATCTAAATGATGAAATGCCACTATCTTTGCGTGATGGCGGCCTGATTAGAGAGGGGCTTGATGCAACATTGGATGAACTGAGAACTGCTGCTGCAATAGGTCACAAATGGTTCAAAGATCACGAGGTTCAAGAAAGAGCACGACTTGAGATACCATCCCTGAAAGTTAGACATAATCGTCAGATTGGTTGGTTTATTGAGGTAACTAAGACTCATTTATCCAAAGTCCCAGATGATTGGAAAAGAAAGCAACAGATGACTACTGGTAGCAGATATGTCACTGATGACCTAGTGGAGTGGGAAGACCGCTTGTTAACGGCAGCATCTAAAGCCAATTCAATGGAATATGACATGTTTAGAGACTTGCGTGATAGATGTAAAGAAAAATCGAGAACTCTTGGAATAATAAGTTCCGGTGTCGCTCAAATCGACGTACTGCAATGTTTTGCTGAAGTTGCAAGGACAAGAGCGTGGAATCGACCAACAATCCATGATGATGACCGCTTGATAGCCAAAGGACTACGCCATCCGGTTTTGGAAGTTCAAACTGGATTTGTTCCTAACGACATCCGGCTAGACCGAAAACGGAAATTCATGTTGATAACTGGCCCAAACATGGGTGGTAAATCTACCCACCTAAGGTGTGCTGCTCTATTGAGCATACTGGCACAAGCGGGCTCATTTGTACCAGCAAATAGTGCACAAATCGGAATGGTTGACAGAATATTTACGCGAGTTGGTGCATCTGACGATATTAGAAGGGGACGCTCTACATTCATGATGGAAATGATGGAAGTGGCACATATTCTAAAACGGGCTACTTCAAATTCACTTATCCTTCTAGATGAAATTGGTAGAGGTACGTCAACTTTCGATGGGCTTTCTATTGCCTGGTCTGTAACTGAAGACATCTGTAAAAGAATAGGTGCTAGAACATTATTTGCAACCCATTATCACCAACTTATTGGGCTAGAAGGGGATGCTGAAGGACTTGTCAATGTTCATGTTCAGGTCGCGGAATCCGATGGCGAATTGAAATTCCTTCACACTGTTGCCGATGGCCCCTGTGATGATTCATATGGAGTTCAAGTAGCAGCCCTAGCCGGTTTACCTCGCCATGTAGTCGAACGATCTGGTGACTTACTAGGATTCCTAGAGAGGCAAGCCCACGGTGCTAAGGCCGGTGAAAAGGGAACCCCCACAGCAAGAAGTGCGGGCCAAGCATCACTGCTTGGGTTTGTCGGACAACCTCAAATCAAAGTTGAAAAGGATATCTTGGGTGAAGCTCTAAAGCAAGCACTGGCTAATATTGACCCCGATTCAATGAGTCCTAGAGATGCTCACGATGCATTGTATGAGTTACAGAGAATACTGGAGGGGGAGAAATGACTGAACCCAATAGAATAATCCAACTCGATGAGAATACAATTGGCCACATTGCTGCTGGAGAAGTGGTGGAGAGGCCTGCACAAGTTGTCAAAGAATTAGTTGAGAATTCTATAGACGCAGGTGCTAGGATAATAACTGTAGATGTAGAGCGAGGTGGTTTTGATTTGATGCGTATTCTCGATGATGGTTCTGGAATTCATGAAGAGGATTTGCCATTGTCGTTAGATCGACACGCAACAAGTAAATTGCGAAGTCAAGAAGACCTAGCATCAATAGGCACTTTAGGATTCAGAGGGGAAGCGCTAGCCAGCATAGGAATGGTTAGCAAGCTCACTATTTCTAGCCGCCCACCAGGTAGCGAAGGCCGGCAAATCATAATGGATAATGGCAACAAAGGAAATATTGAACCTGCTGGAATTGCTGAAGGTACTTGCATAGAGGTTGCACATATTTTTACTAATCAACCTGCAAGATTATCCTTCCAGCGTCGGCCTGCGACAGAAACAAGCCAAATTGTAGACGTTGTCGTATCCCATGCGATTAGCCACCCGGAAGTCGGTTTCAGATTAACAAGTGATGACAAAGTCATTCTCGAAGTACCTGCGGTAGAAGAAATGGAAGACCGTCTTTACGACATATTAGGTCGCCAAGCTGGGCGTATGATTGAGATATCATCGCCTCCAAGTGATGATGCTGCACCAGGTGAAGAGAATTGGAAAGGATGGATTTCAACACCAGATATCACAAGAGGAAAGGGCGATGACATTCACATTCTAATCAATGGTAGACCTGTTGCATCACAGCCATTTTTGCAATCTATCCGCCGAGGATACAGAACTCGTTTAATGCAAGGAAGGCACCCAGTTGCCGTCCTGATACTGGAATTACCTGCTGATGAAGTCGATGTAAATGTTCATCCGACCAAGAGAGAAGTTAGACTTCGCCATTCATGGAGAGTTTTGGAAAGGTTAGAGCGTGCTATTGCTTATACCTTGGAATCAACCCCTACTGAACCAGAATCGAGTGGTGGAATAACTGGAATAACATCACTTGCATCACAACCAGTTGAAAAAAGGAGTGTTGAGAAACCTGCTTGGGCACAAATGGCTCAAGTTTCTTTGACAGGAGATAAACCGATTGAGATTAAACAGACCGAAAAACCAAGACCGGTATCTGTTGCTGAATCGTCCCAAACTACAATCACCGGTAAAGAGGCAATCGCACCGGCATTGTCTAGCAGTGAAAGGGAATTACATAGGCATGCAGGATTTGATGCAGAGGACCCTGAAAGTTCTGAGCCTCTTGGACCAGTCATCAATAATTTACCAGCAATGGAGCCGTTAGCTCAATTTGCTGATTCTTACATTCTCGTGCAGGCTGATGAAGAATTACTTCTTATCGATCAACACGCCCTCCATGAAAGGGTTCGATACGAAAGACTGCGCCATGATGAAAGTCTGTGGCAAGCGCAAAAAAGAATCAGTTCGGTTCCATTAGAACTCGATGCTAGACAGATTGCTCGCTTAGAAGCCAGAATAGAAGACCTGACTTCGATGGGTTTCATTATTGAATCAAGTACGGAAGGATATTCGATATCAAGTGCACCTGCTTTACTTTCTGCAAGTGAATTAGAACCATTTGTGCATGACATATTGTTGGACATGAGTGAAGATGGAGCACCATTGGAAACTGTCGAGCAGCGTAAAGATCACCTAGCATTCCTCAATGCTTGTCGTGGTGCTGTAAAGGCAAATGAGAGATTAAATCTGCCCCAGATGAGACGCTTGCTGGATGATATGCGCAGAATACCTAATCCTTGGGCGTGCGTACACGGTAGGCCAACTGCAATGCGAATACCACTAAATGCCCTTGACCATCATTTCGGGCGTCATGGTTGAATCATTTTAATTCAACAATCAAGCCACAACTCTGCAATTGTTCGATTCATGAAGGTCCGGCCCTTCGATAATGCCGCCACAAATACCTGCTAAAATAACTGCAGTCATTTGGATACGGTGGTCACCATATGTTGCTACAATACCTTCTGGCCTTCGGGGCACTTGGCCTCCTTTTACAATGATACCATCCGATGTAGCAGATGATTCGATTCCAAATTGAGATAGCATTTCAACAGTTCTTGTGATTCGGTTCGATTCTTTATGAGCGGCATGAGCTGCTTCCGAAATCACACCACCATTTGACATCGAAAGCCATGCTGCCATCGGTGTTATCAAATCATTTGAATCTCTCAATATACTGTTTTCCAACGAATGGCCAATCGATTCAAACTCACTAGGAGGGTTTTCCACATCAAGACTGGCCAATTTAGCAAAAGCCATCATCGAAGCATCAGGAGGTATATCGACATCTGGACAGTTGACTACCCAGGGCACCCCTGGCTCTTCAGCACCCGTAAGTTGGCATAAGTCCCACGTCAAAGAAGAGTGGAGGCGTGATACTGCATCACCCTTAGTGAGCAAAGTGAAACCATTTGTCCGAGGGGCCATCAGCATCACTGCTGAGTGAAATTGTGAAGTTTCTGAAACATCAAGTTCCACTAATTCTTTATTGAATGGGCCATGAATTTCCAAAGGATATTCACTACTATCTGTCCCCTTAGATAATGATAATCCTAGAGATTTTATCAAATGTAAGGACTTCCTTGCACGTAGGCTTTCGTCCCCGTCCAGTGCTATTGGAAAATTACAAGTTGCGGCTTGTGCAATCATAAACCTAAGAGCCGTTCCACTATTTACACAATCCAAGACTCCATCAGGGCGTGACAATTTACCACCATTCATCGTATTGCCATTCCATTCGAGTCCCAATTTACGCCAACAATCGATTAATGCTTGAACATCATTACCGATCTCCCACATAACGATTTTTGTTGGATTCTCATCCATACTGGCAAGGGTTATCCAACGCATTGCATGGCTTTTGGAAGGAGGTAGTTTCAAAACTCCAGAAAGGATACTAGGCTCTATGACAAACACTTTTTTCCCATTGGCTCCAAGGCCAAGAGCCTCTTGTGCTCTAGCCCCCATGACTTTACGAGTTGGTGCTTGGACATGAAGTCATCCGAGGCATATGTTGAAGAATGGTCTGCCATAGCAGTGGATATGGTCAGAGATTCCCGTAACCGTCCGTTACGAGACTTGCGAATCTCCCTTACTGACCGTTGCAATATGCGATGTCGATATTGTATGCCAAGGGAACATTTCGGGACAAATCATGTATTCCTTGCGAAAGAGAAAATTCTTAGTTATGAGGAGTTGACAACAATTGTTGAATCACTGATTCCACTTGGTCTTTCAAAAGTACGCCTGACTGGAGGCGAGCCTTTATTGCGCAAAGACATCTGTAAATTTATCAAAATGTTGCCAAATGAACTTGATATAGCTATGACGACAAACGGGATATTGCTAGAACGTTTTGCCGAAGATTTGGCAGATGCAGGGCTTGACCGCGTAACTGTATCGCTAGATGCTGTTGATGTAGAAACATTCCAGGTGATGGGAGATACCGATGAAGTTCCTGAAACGGTTCTCCTTGGCATTGAAGCGGCTCGCAAGGTTGGCTTGAGCGTCAAAGTGAATACTGTAATTCGAGCAGGTTACAATGAGCATTCGGTGAAAATGGTCGCTGACAGGTTCATTGGGAGTGATGTAATCGTGCGTTATATTGAATTCATGGATGTAGGCCAAACAAATTCCTGGAATCTAGATGAAGTGATTACAGGTGAAATGATGAGAAATATGTTTGATGAAATCAAACCAATAGACGCTAACCATGTTGGTGAAGTGGCGAATAGGTATCTTAGAGGTAGCCAAGAAATAGGGTTTATCGAAAGTGTATCCAAACCGTTCTGTGGAGATTGCAATAGAGCGAGGATTTCGGCAGATGGATCACTATACACATGTCTATTCGCTTCAAAGGGTAATGATTTGAAAGCGCTGATAAGAATGAATGCATCTAAAGACGACATTGCGGAAGCGGTGAGAACTATTTGGACTAAGAGAGATGATGCATACTCCCAAAATAGAGGTCAAATCGACGAGAATAAGGTTGAGATGTCCTTTATTGGTGGTTAACTTTCTGCAACAGGTAACCTGATGTGTGCTAATATTGTATTACTTCCAGTGTCAACGAGTTGGAAGTAATGGTTTCCAGTATTGCAATTCAGAATACCACAATTAACCACAAAGTAATCTCCTTTTGTCATTGACCATCCCGCATCTCGGTCATGGAACGAGATATTTGCACCAACCGTACCATAAACATCTGAATCGGCGATATAACCAGAATGTTCCGCTACACTTTGGCCCGTTTCATTGACTACAGACCACTGGACTCTCGCAGGGTCAAGAGATTGGTCGAGACTGGTAACTGTAACCACATGGTATCCATTTGAAAGCGCTCTAACCGAGACCTTACCTCTCGGTTCTGCCTTCTCGACATTATCAAAAGATGAAGCCATCATTACGAAAACCATGCTTGAAAGTAAAACTGTAATTGCAAGTAACAATACAGTACCGATGACCGGGCTAACCGCGCCATCATCTCTCTGCATGATGCTCCCTCGCATACAATCCACTTGAATCAACCGCTTATTTTAGATAAAAACGGCCGATTATCACCCAGCAATTGTAACGCTAGATAATCCAAAGCATTCGCCGACAAGTTACAGCACGCCAAATTATTGCTTTTGTCAGACGATTGAACATCAAGTTCAATATCCAATCTGGTAATCGAAATAGTATACTACCTATTTTGAATGAGCGTTTAGAATTGCGCATGACTTTGCCCATTTGTTTCTTCCAACGAATCTCATATTCTTCTAAAGGTGTACCTTGAGATATATTCTCAGCAATCACTTGACCTGCAATTCTACCACCAATCATTGCAATAGTAATGCCTGCTCCATTAGAGGGTAATACCATTCCAGCAGAATCACCTACGAGCATGTAATTGCCTTTTACGAACTTCTTTATTGTGCCTGACATGGGTAAAGACCCTGCACCATTGAAGGTAACTTCACCATTGTACTTTGAAATGAATTCTTCAGTATATTGGTTAAGGCTACGTCCTTTTGAAAAACTCCGTTGGATACCGAGACCAATATTAGCGCCACTTTCTTTAGGAAACATCCACGCATAACCACCGGGGGCCATTGAACCAAAGTGAAGTTCGACCGCACTTCCAAAATCTCCTTCCATCAACACAAATTTAACTGGAATCTTTGTTGATTTCTCATTCCAATAATCTCTTCTTATTGGACCGTTATGTCCACCAGCATCAACTATGATCTTAGCACTGTAAGAGTCACCATTTCGTAATACGACCCTGTTTTCTTCTACCTTTTCAACTCTTGAATTAATTAAGAATTCTGCACCTGATTTCTTAGCGAACTCAACTAAGAATTCGTCATGAGCCACTCGATTTAGCACATATCCATCAAAATCAAATTTCAAGGGTTTCCCCGAAGGAGGAACCAAATGCATTTCCTTAGAATGTCGAGAAATTGCAGCAGCTGGGGTTTGGAAAAGTTCATCCATATCTGGAACGCTAGGACATAAGCGTCTCATCTCATCATTAGAGGGGACTAATTCGCCACACTGTAACGGGGTTCCAATAGGGTCCCTTCCATCAATAACCAAGACATTAGCGCCACCATTAGCGGCATAGCGAGCCACTGTACTTCCAGCAGGACCGCCTCCAATCACTATTACATCTCTATCGAAATCTGACACAATACCACCTCATGAGTGACGATTTTGAATCATTGTGACCACATGTTTAAGCAATTGCTTTGCTTCACAATCTTTGAAAATATCAAGATGATTTATCGCTCTTTCTAAATGGTTATTTATCAAAATTACAGAATATTTTAGGCTTTCAGCACTCTCTAATAATGAAATCAATTCATCAAATAATGAATCGTCAAAGCATCGAATTATTTCAGCTAATCTTGTCCTTTGTTCACCATGGAGTAAGGTCAAAGCGTGGATTAGGGGCAGTGTCATTTTCCCTTCATAGACATCCGAGCCACGAGGTTTGCCCATTCTTTCATCACCTCGGATATCTAGCAAATCATCAACTAGTTGAAATGCAATCCCTAATTCTATTCCAAATTCGAATAAAGCGTTGCATTCTATTTCGCTTACATTTGCGACTAGTCCTGCACTTTTGCAGCCTGCTGCGAATGGCCCAGCAGTCTTACCCCTTACAATTTGAAGATAATCTTCAGGGGATGTTGAGAGATCTAAGACGTGATCCAACTGACTAAATTCAGCACTGGCTAATCGTGAGGAATAATTGGCCATCACATCTACTATTTCCTTACGATATCTTCCCCCGAGGCCAAAGCCCTGAACGAATAGCCAATCTCCACCAATAATTGCTTTAGGTTGTCCAACTAATGCCTGCAAAGTTTCTTGCCCTCTCCTCGTTAATGATTCATCGTTGATATCATCGTGGACAAGAGTTGCAGTATGAATGAATTCTGAAGCCAAAGCCAATGGCATTATTTCATCAAGATCTTGGCCTCCTGCCAATTCATATGCCAAAATAGCAAGGATTGGACGAAGTCTCTTTCCACCCGCTAACAATATACGACCCGACAGTTCAGCAACTTCACCATAAATTGCACGTTTCTCGATAATAATGGATTCCAGATTTGCATTGATCAATTCTCGCATATCTTCAAGATAGTCAAGTGCAATGCTGTCCTCCATGAAACATCCCACAAGGGTCGCCTTCTTAACGAGTGGCGGGCGCCCTTCGAGTGCCGGCATATGCTGGCCGAGGTGGATGCTATGAGCGACGAGGAACGATTTGAGATCCTTTTATGCCCTGAAATGGGGGATGGCGTACACACACATGTCAAGAAATTGATTGACAATCATCCTGATGGATTGACTTTGGTTGAACGACCAGTCCCACACATTGAATCGGCGATTGAATTACTGCGAGAGGGCCATGGAGATTTGGTAGCAGCATCGGGTAGATGGTGGTATGAAAACCGCGAAAAGGATTTGGTTGCATCTATTGTATTACCACGCAGGGAGCCAACTCGAGTATTGGTTTGTGATGATAAGCCAGAATATGTGCCTAAAGGTGCGATAATTATTGCAGATTGTGAAATTGTTCGACGTCAAATGATAAGACTTCGTAAGGACATCAAAGTAATGCTTCCAAATGAGTTTGGAGAAGCGCCAGAAGAATTGTTTGAAAGAGCAATGTGGCTTGAGGATCTTAGACTGAACAATACGATTGACGGATATATTATTCCAAGAGCATTACATGCTGCTTTGCCGTTTAAAACAAGAAGGCATACACTGGGAATGCAAAGAGATAATATTGAGAGATTTCGATTTATTCCTGTACCATTGGAAGGGTTTACAGTTCTAATATCAAGACAAGATTTTCCGATTACAGATATTACTGTAGTCATAGATGAAGGCGCTGCCCTATCTTTGCGTCTAGAAATGATGTTGTTGGATAACATAAATATCGCAATGCATGACAAAGTTGCAATGATGATTGAACAACGTAAGGTTGGAACAATTCTTAGAGAAGCAAGACGTACAGGGGACGATTTAGCAAATCGTGGCATCGTCAGTGATAAAGATGAGATTAAAGGTGGTAAAATTAGACTTGATTTAGCACTTGAAACGCTCAACAGGGATGGAACTGTCACTGCAGGTGTTGAGAAAATATTCCTCCCTGCTGAAAGTCATTCAGCTTCACTAAAGGTGCTCAATAATTGGAACCAACTGCTGAAAATCATGCGAGAGAAACCTACTGAAGAGGCACGAGGACGGATGAAGGAATTGATGGATATTTACATCGATGACATGGTGTCCAAGGGCAGATTATCTGATGAAAGAATCCATTCACCTATGATGGAAGGTGAAGATTCTGATTAATTCGGTGAATCTTCACCAGTCAAGTCTCTAATCTTAGTTCTGCACTTTTCTATATTCTCAGGGTCACGGTTTTCCCCTGCTAGAATCAAATCAAAACCATTGTTGTTCAATTCCCTGGATAATTCAACCATCTCAAGAGGTGGATTAGAATCTACGACATCTGATATAGATTCATCTATGTGCCTTGCTGATGCTTCCCAAGAGCCTGATAATTTTAGCAGATCCTTGGTCAGTCGTTCAATAATGTCGACACCCGATGGTGGCCTTGCTAAAATTCCTTGAATTCGATGAACGGCATCATTATGCAACGCCCTAAGTTCACCTAACCGGCTGGCTGCACCTATTATTTGGGTGGTCATCAATTCACGGTCCCCGTATTTAGTCATCCTCTTCTGAGCCTTTTCAAGTTCTCTTTTTACTTCTAAAGAACCTGCAATTATAGCATCTTGAATACTAGCAACTTCGTTTAAGATTGATTGTACCGCCTCAACCCGCTCTCGCATTTCATCTTCGAGACGCACCTCTTCACGACGTAAATCATACCTTATGGTATCAATTATACCTGATGCTAGAGCGGTTGCCTCCTTCAGAGACCCTTTTGCTGCTCGTTCATAGCGCCCCATACTCCGCCCTCATTCTATCTCAGTAATGCCGGCGTTTGAAGGTGTTGCCATCAAAAGGGGATTGATTGTTTGGCCCCTAAGGGGCCGTGATAAGAAAAATGACCCTTCAGAATGTATCTCTAAGCACCTTCACAAGGGTGCAACCTCAAATATGGAGAGGGGTGGAGAGAGAATGAGGAATGCAAATGAATGTCAAGCAATCTCTTCTTTCTGACCTACATCAGGCAAGATTAGATCGCCTGAAAGAAATCTGCGCAGAGCATGGACTTTCTCGTAATGGTTCTGTTGAAGTACTGCGCGCCAGACTGATTGCCGACCTTGTATTAGATGAATGGGACGTCTCACCGGAAGGTATCGATTCAATTCTAAATAATGACATAGGAGATGTACTTGCTGTATTTGGAGTAAAGAAGTCTGGTTCTATTAGAGAAAGAAGACAACGTCTCTATTTACATCTTAATCACGATGCAAAGCAACTTACTCCTGAAAAACTGGATGCTCTATCTCGTGATCAATTACATGACCTGTGTTCAAAATTAGATTTACCGCGTTCAGGTACAAAGCAGGCACTACTGATGAGAGTTGCGGGAGTTATCACCTCGCAATCAGGCTCCTGGGGGGCCATCAAAAAGAGTTTGAGGCGACCAAGAGGGGAGCCAAAAATAATCAAAATACCATCTCCATCTGATGAATATCAAACTGCAAGTCCTGTAATAAGTCAACAACCTGTACAAGATGTTGAGCAAGTAATTGCACCGATTGATGAAATCGAAATTATGGCTGATATTGAGGATGTTAGCGAGGTGCAAATCATCGATATTTCTCCTCGGACAATTCCAACACCAGTACCCCCGGTTGTAGAAATAACAGAATCTGTTATTGAAATAGAAGGGAGAACTGCTGAAATTGATGCATTGTGCAGAGATTACCTACTAGTTGGGCTAATCACTGACTCCGAAGACGTTGAAGCATTCATCTCTAGCCTATCCGCACATGGACTTCCAGTAGATGACTCGAATGCTGCAGATTATGTCAAAGCAAGATTGTATTCACTTGATGCAATGGCTAAGGCGGAAAAAGATGCCCTCCATACAATGCCTAATTCATGGCGTGAGAGAGAAGCCCTGCGCGGTTTCGAAGAAGCACGTAATATTCTAAGAGATGTTTTGCCAGAATTAATTGCATCGACTGATGGCAATATGGTGAAAGCAAGAATGGCATTTGAAGAAAAGGGAAGGGAATTGAATCTCGATTTATCTTTACCTTCAATTTCTGGACGACTACATGCCTTATTCGATTTACAAATATCATTGGATGAAGAAATTGCAGCCAGCGATCCTAGAACTGCTAGAAGAACTAGAGTCATTCGATTACTACAGCATGGTGCGGTTCACCTACAGTCCGACGAAAGAAGAACACTTGATCGCCTTGAAAGGAATATCGAAGGATTTGAACAACTGGTTGAAGCTATTCTTGAGAAATCTGATGGTTCATATTCCGAATCACAACAGGCTCTAGTGATTCGATTCCTCGAAAAGAAAGGATATGATGTCAACAATTCAGACTTGCGACCAAGGGTTGTTGCTGCAGCAGGAGTTGTCGGTGCTGAATTAGGCCATATATCTCCGTCTGAGATTCCAAGGATTGCGCCGGGGATAAAGGTCTCCGATACAGAGATAGATTCAATTATTTCAGATTTGAAGAGATTGGTACAGCAATTCAAACCAGTTGAAGAGTCTCCCGAAGTAGATAGGGAAATTGTACTTGCTGAATCAGTTGCGGATGCAGCAGATAGGGTTTCTTCGATGAAAAGCAGAATCGACGGGGTTGACGATTTACTCGCCCGACTAAACCTCTCTAACAATTAACGAGTAGCGTAGAAGCCTTGGATAACCTTGGTCACTGTATCGATATCTCTGATATCTCTATGGATTAAATCAGCCAATATCTGTTCCCTCTGAACAAGATGCTGTTCAAATTGAGCAGGAGTTATTCCTGCTGATTTACAAATAGTTTCTCGCATCTTAGAAGGAATCCCAGTTTCTTCTATTGTATCGGTTGCCGCGTTGTACTTCCAAATTGCATTCAGTCGAGGTTTGTCACCTTCCATGCCTGCAATTTCAGCAACTTCGGTAATCTTTCTTGCTGTTTTACCATTTACATGTAAACGTGCTTGGATAATGATTAGATCTAATCCTGTTAGCATAATTGGAGGAACATTCATTGGAGGATTGATCATTCTTGTAATTGTCTCCATAGCAGTATTTGCGTGGAGTGAACCAAATGACCCATCATGTCCTGTATTCATTGCCGTTAGCAAAGTTGCTGCTTCGCTAGAACGAACTTCCCCCACAATGATACGGTCAGGCCGCATTCTCAAACTAGATTTCAGACAATCATTCATGTCGACTGCAGGAGTTCCATCTGGCCTTTCACGACGAGTTTCCATCCTTAGCCAGTGGTCGTGATATACTTGCAATTCAGCAGTATCTTCAACAGTCAATAGACGCTTATGCCATGGAATAAACATCCCCAGGCAATTCAGAGTAGTAGTCTTACCAGAACCTGTTCCGCCTGCAATAACGAAGTTTGCAGGGCGACTGTCCAATCCTTCAATCCAAACCCACATCATTGCAGCTAAACGCATGTTGACTGTTCCAAATTTAACCAAATCAATTATGGTCAGCGGGTCTTCACGGAATTTACGAATAGTTAGGGTCGGACCATCTGGTGAAACAGGGGGTATTGTTCCGTTAACACGGCTTCCATCTGGGAGTCTTCCATCAAAAATCGGAACTAGACCGGGTCCGTCTCCTAATGGAACTGAAGTAAATGCTGCAATGTTCCTAGCTATTTCCATCCCTTGTTGGTCATCAACAAATATATTTGTTCTGCACATCCCATGGTCTCTATGCGCTACTTTTACACATTGAGAGCCGCCGTTATACATGACTTCTTCCAGTTCATCATCTTCTAGCAGCACCGCGAGATCCCCATAGGGGTTCGGCTCTGATCCACCATCGACATAATACATTGGCGAGGGATGATTCCCTTCCATGTAGATGGTCACTCTTCCATACTGTCCCAATATTTTTTCCATTTATTAACCTCCTATTACAAGAACTCCGACATGATATATTGTCATTGAGATTGACATCCACAGTGGAGCCCACCAAAGTGTTGAACGCATTCTGCCCAACATACGGCCACTGACTCCTATTGCCACCAATGATGCTGCTCCAAAGAATATAGTGAATGATGAATTTAATTCATCCAATTGGAAACCTTGACTACTAGGAGCGAATAACCCTACGATAAATGCAATCAAAAATGGAAGACCGATTGAAACAAACAAAATAATCAGAATTGCACGACCCATCAAATCTGATTCTCTGCGATTCATTAAATCATTCAATCTTTCATAATCACGCGACATATCTGCAAGAATCTGCTGCAAAGGGGCGTCTTGTTCTAAAGCGGTTGAAATCAGGTGCATTACTCTTTGAACCTGTGGTGAGCGGGATTTCGTTGCAAAATTAGCTAGTGCTGAATCGAAAGATGATGCGTGGCTCTCGGAAAGGGTTTCTTTGAGCAGCCGTCCCAAAGTACCAGAATTACGGTCTGCCTCTGCCATCATTGCTTGTTGCAGACCAAGCCCAGCACCAAGTGAGTCAGATAAAGCCTCTAGCATTGCGGGCAAGTCATTTTCAATGCCTCTTCGCCTTTGACGTTCAATAATTGGCGGAATACCACCAATTGCGGATGCAACACCTATTGTTATCAGGAACAATAACAATGGTTCGTTTCTAAACATTTCAAGGATACCAAAAATCATGATATCACAATCCTGGGTCCTTTGTATGTGCTTTGATTCCGGTTAATGCCATACCAACTACGGTAATGAATAATCCAATGTTAACTATACTCATTGCAGTATCTTGCTCTAGTCCACCAACCATTTCGGCTAGTCCTCCAGAGATTAATTGAGGGATTATTCCGACGAGGGATAATATAATTGGACCAATCATTCCAATAGATAACAAAGTTTCAGGAACGCCTCCTAATTCTTCGATGTAATTCTTAACATTCTCTGTTCGTACCTCTTCCATTCTTTCGCCTTGCTTGCGCAATGTTTCGATAATGTCGGTATTCTGAGTGATATTGTTCAACATAGTATTGATTACTCTTTTGTAACCATCATTCTCTGCCTTTTTTAGAAGCGAACGTAACTCTTTTTCCATTGGCTGTCCTTTGTTGATATTCTTCATTAATTCTGCAAAGTCCTTAGAAATAATTCCATAACCACCTTGGGCCATCGAATGGATAGCGGCTTCAAGACCAACTCCAGAACTCATCAGAACATCAAGAGTCCTAATGACATAGAGAATCTCTCTCGACTCATCCAACGCTCGCATAAATTCACCTCAACGAATATCTTCAATGAATTCGAAAGTATAGAGATTCTCCGAACCATCATATTCCATTCTTCCGAAAACAGCCTTTACATCTCTTTCTTCGAATGGATCGTGAATGTACGGTTGTCCGCTTCGGAACATCTTCAGTATCTTCTTGTAATCATCTAAACTCATTTCGCCACGAACAGTATAAATTGCAGATTCGGCGCCTTCGTCCACCAAATCATCACCTTCCCCTCCATGCAGTACCGTGCGGGTAATTCTTCGAGTAATTACGACGCTAATATCTGCATCAGGAAGCCGAAGCCAATCCGAACTAGAAGTTCCACTTGCTGGACGAATAAAAAAATCAGTTCCTCCCATTGTCTCACCTGTAAACCGATGAGGTCGCGAATGGGCCTTGAACCTGTTGGAGTAAAATGACTCAAATTGTTACCTTAAACCACCCAAACCGCGGTTCGTGAACCGTTCCTTGTTCAGATAAATCCTCCAAACTCGCTTCGGCAGCATCACGATCGTGGCCCCTAGCGGCAGCATTTGAGAGAAGTGTATCGAAATCTACACCTTCTCCTTGATCCAATCGTGCGATTAAGTCAAGAATTACCTGATTTAAATCAGTTGATTCTGCACCTGACTCCTCTGCATTTTGTGCTTCATCACCCTCTACATCCAGGCTAACCTGTGACGCTGGTGCTGGAGTTGTTGCAGACGGCATTCGGTTTTCTGCAATATCCAATGTTTGCATTATATTCAGCCTATAGGTTTCAAGGTCAATCTCCCCATAGTGTTCGTTTGCCAACAAAATACTCTCACACAAATGCTCTGGAATGCCACCGGCTCTCAAAGCATCAACCGATTTCTCAAGAGATACTGACTTTTCTTGAGTATCTATACGAGTTAACATCCCTTCTGCTGCTTTAACTAACCACTCACAATATGTTGAACGGGTAATGACTGCTGCTTCTTCTGGCCTAAGGCTAGTGTAAACCGCACCTTCTTCTGATTGGAAATATCTGGCTTTAGCAATCATAATCAGCATTATTGTTTCACCATCATCGATTCTAGAAGATAATTGTACCGTAAATTCACGCATCGATTCTGGAGCATAATCACCCACTGAGAAATAGTGAAGACCTGATGGGTCTCTAATTTGTCCTTGCCACAAAGTTGCTCCATTCGATGTTTCACGAGGCTCAAGACGCTCAAGTAAACCCGCTACCACCAAACGATTGACTTTGGCTCCAAGTTTAGTGATGAGGAATAGTGGGTCAAATTCACCTGAGCCTTGCTGATGCAAAGTAGATTCTCCAAATTCAGATGCAAGCATATGCCATGCTGGTTGTCTTTTTGTCCTTCTTGCTGGTTGCAATCAAACCACCCCCCATTTTGCTCGTAATTCGGCGGCTATTAATTCCGGAACCAATTCGATTAATTCGACTTCATCGGAAAGTAGCATAGCGCCTTGTTCGTCAACTATTGTTCGCCCTGAAGCTTTTAATTGACGCCCGAGCAAGCGTTCCCTGAGGTTTTGAACAAATGCCATTGTACCGTTTTCGGAAATATCAGATGTTATCGATTGCTGATCCATTCCAATCAATGACTCCGAAGCCGCCTTATTTACAATCAATGAGATTGTAGATTTACCATCATCTAGAACCAATCTCATTCTTACATCAGAGTCACCTTCTTGTGAACCATGCGTTGCACATTCACCATCACGTAACACTCTGCGACACTCAGAACATCTACTGATTATACCAGAATCTTCACGAATAGAAATAATATGTCCTGAAGTTGAAATTCCAACTCTACTAGCTCCTGATGCCAAATCTGACAATGGAACTTCCACGATATTATTTGCCAAATCGATATCATCCCCCCACGGAGCGGCAGCCAAAACTTCGATTTGTGAGACATCATCTATTGTGATGTCAGGAATTCCCTGCCAAGCTCTTACTCTGACTCCACGTAAGCGAATTACAACTGGTGTTGCTTCAAAATCGAAAGGCGGTTCAGACCATATTGAACAGCGACAGCGGCCAGTCGGGTCGGCGATATCCCCTGACCACACACTCTTATCTTCGCCATCCTTTCCTTTGAAATCACGTCTAATCATCTTTTGAACTTCAACTATTATTTCAACATCTCTTGAACCGTCCCTAAGGTCTTCGATTCGACTCACTGAATGTGCAACTAACTCATCGGCAGATGAGAAATTTGAATCGTGATAAATCTCAATTCTAGCTGATGAACCAATATTGAGTTCAGGAGTATCTCTAAAGGTTCTAACTTGGACATTTTCAATCTTTAACAGAGAACCAACCTCATGTTCAAAAGACTCCCATGAAAGAAATCCTATCGCACCTGTATCATCTGCAATACGGCCTCTGACAACATCGATTGTACCTGAGCCATCTTTGCGATGAATAACGTCTTTTCTACTTGCCAATAGTCTGCCTACTACAGTAACTGAGCCTTCAGAAGTAATCGTATTTATTTCAACAGGTTCCCCTGGAGTGGTTACCGTTCTGACACCTTCTCGAAGAACTACAACCCTACTAGATTGGTTGATATTGAGGCTCATACGCCCTTGATATTCATTCACAGATACACCTTCAAGTCTTACAACTGCCCCAGGAGCAATATTTGGGTGGTTACCCCAATCTTTGAACTCCCAACGAGTTCTGCCTTCGCCTTCCAAATATGGTTGATCTTCAAGTAGTCCATATGGAACTATTTTTTCTTCACCCCGGACCATGGTAGTTCGAGAGTTATGAGTGACAATTTCAACTTCGATTTCCACATTGCGATCATCTGCTGCAAGTTCAGATAGTGCTCCTACCTTCTTGATTGGAATAGATTGCTTTTGTGAAGAGCCGGATTGGTTAGAAGCGGGTGCTACGATTCCATTATCGGACTGGAAACGTCGTAAAACCGAGCGTATTGCATCCCCCGGAGGTATCAAGAAATCCTTCTCATACCTAGCAAATGCTTCAGCAACTTTCTCAGCATCTGCTTCAGGAACCTGCTTGAGTACCTCTGCAACATGTGCGTCATAGTTTTCCGACATCATGAACACCTCGGTGGTCTAATTTCTTCATCTGGCCCGTCGCAGGACGGGTGTTCGGGCTTTTGTGCTGGCTGGTTTAGTATTGTGGACACTCCCTTTCACCTCCGTGGAGTTTACTGTTCGTTGGAGACGGTTCTTGAAGATGTCTGCCAGTCACGCCAAAAACTGAAAGTATAGGCGGTTTAAGCAGGATTAATTCTCAGACCATCCATTAACAGAATATCTGGAACATGCATTGAACCAGTACTGTATGAACCCTTGCGTTTTTGTGAATCTCCCAATACAACTCTGCCAGCAAGAGCCTTGGCCATATTTCCCGATAGCCCTGCCTGGGAAAGTGAACCCACTACTTGACCATCTTCAACTCGCAAAATTGTTGAAGTGGTAACTGAAAAATCGCCACTTGTTGGATTGGCAGTATGGGCGCCCATTACACTATGAACAACATACCCATTTTCCATTTCTTCGATTAGACGATCTCTTGACAGTGGTTTGGCAGATGAGGACAAGGTAAGGTCACTGCAACCACATACCGGAGGAGCGGTGTGACCACCTCTGGATGCTGAGCCGGTTGATTCTGCTGAGGAAACCTTGCCCTCAGCAACTAACTTTGCCGCATCACGTGTCGACCATAACTCTCCAATCAATCGACCTGATTCTACAAGAGTTTGAGTTCTACTTGGCACCCCTTCATCATCTCTAGAGCCCGAAGACATTCCACCTTCCATCAAGCCGTCATCGACAAGAGAAAGGTGGTCTGCAATCACATTTTGATTCATTTTACCTGACCAAAAAGATTCGCCCCGAGCTAATCTTTCACCCTTTATTGCAGTAGGAACTACTACCGAAAATAATGGAGAAAAACCATCTGATGTCATCAAAATAGGGCAATCTTCAGTCTCCCCACCCGGTATTACTTCTCGTGTAACTTGAGACCAGTGTACTGCTTTATCGACACTTGCAGTCAAATCTTTGAGCAAAGAGCGTGATGATTCTCCTTCATAAGAAGAGGTGAGGCGATCATCCTCGTCGATAGAAACATGAATTCCAAGTCCATGCGATGTGTGAATACCACCATCTTGGATTCCACTACTGGTTACAATTGCACCTGCGCCTGCCCCAACACCGACTCCACCACCTACTGCTATTGCGCGTGAATCAAGTTCAGCAACTCTAGTAAGTATCTGGTCACCTTGTTCCAATAAGTCTTCAGGACCAAGGTCTAAAATGGCTTTATCCATCATCCCGCCAACTTTGGTTGCTGGATTATTCCCCGGTAATTCAAACCCTTCAATCGATGGGGAACGCTTAGCAATACTGAGTGCTTGTTCAATCGCTCTCGATGCAGAATTAGGGTCGACCAAATGCGCATACCCATAGCGACCATCTTCAACGACTCTAATTCCAAAGCCCCCTTCACCACCGCCAGAAGCCATTGAAATGCGACCTGCTTCTATCTCAAGTGAATGTCCGTATCCTTGGGTAGCATAAACTTCCCATTGCTGTACATTTGCTTTATCGCAAACCGCACCTATTGCCTGTGCGGATTCCAATAACCTCTCTACTGCATCATCTGGAATCATAATCATCCCACCAATGCTTCCTTGATGCGCATCAATGGTCCACCATCTCCAACTGGAACAGTCTGACCTTTTCCACAAAAGCCAGGTGCTGCAAGATGAGAATCACGGGTTAGCCCATCGACATCTTTGAGAATCTGTAGTGTCATACCTGAAACACTGACATCTTTTACAGGCCGGGTTAGAGAGCCATTCTCGATAATCCATGCTTCTTGTGCAGCGAATTGGAACGAGCCTCTACCTGTATCAACTTGCCCACCTCTACTACCGCATGCATATATTCCATAGTCAATATCTTCAATCAGTTCATCCAAATCACGATGTGAACCGCCTTGAATAATTGTATTTGACATTCTGACGAGAGGATGATGTAATCCATCTTGTGCTCTAGCGCCACCATTTGGTTCTAAGTCGTACCGATGTGCTGTTTCTCGGTGATTGAGATACTCGGTAAGTACACCATTTACAATTAGATTCTTTGGCCTTGGATTTACCCCTTCATCATCGATAGGGTAGCATCCATATCCCCCTCTCATAGTCGGATCATCGACTACTGTACAAATTTCTGAGCCAATAGTTTGGCCCAAACGCCCCTCTAGACATGAATCGCCGGCGGCGACTAAATCGGCTTCACAAGGGTGACCTAGAGCTTCGTGAATGTATACCCCAGTCAGATCTCTATCGGCAACTAAAGGAATTCTTCCGGATGGTGCACGTTCAGCACTCAGTAATCTAATGGCTGAAATCTTAGCATTTCGTCCCATTTCACCAAGGTCACAGGCTTCGATTACTTCTAGGCCACCTTCGCCACCGTGCCTCATTCTATAGGACACTACTTCGTCGCCATCTCGCGCTGTAACCATACCGTTGATCAGACTTCTTTGGAATGACCATACACGATTCATTCCTTCAGTGGTCAACAGTTCGGTATGGATGTGTTCATCCGACCACCCTGTAGAAGTTGATACGACTCTTTCATCGTCCTTTGCTTCATTGTCGATTGCCAGCATCATCTCGATTCTTTTGTCGAGGTCGGTATCTCTTACGTCCTTGGCACTCTTCCAATGGATTTCATCTTGAATAATTGGAACCTCTGCTAATTCAACTACAGTTTGGGACGCAGAGCGACGTGCTGCAACGGCTTTGGCTAGTCTGAATGTAGATTCAACCTGCTCTGTAATTGAAGATACGTCGCTAGTGGAATGAACACCCCATGCCCCATCCGCAAGAATTCTCATTGTAACTCCCACTTCTTGGCCAGGAATCGCCCGTTCAAGTTTTCCATCTTTTAGGGATGCTGTGTTAGTAGTCTCACTAACCAATCTAATCTCTGCATACTCCGCTCCAAGGCTTGAAGCGAAGTTGAGAGCCTTGGTAATTTTATCTTCATCCAGCATTCTACCGCTGGAAAGGGGTGAATCTGATTGACGGGTTGCAACCACCATAACCGGGTGGTAAGGCTGGGGCTCTTTGACACTTACGAATTTTAGCGTAAATCTGCGAGGTGTATGTGGCCAATTGCAGCATTTTCATTTTGCCCTAGTTCAATACCCATTCTTTTGGCATCAAAGATAGACAAATTCGGCCGATCTTCTAGAATTTTGAAGTTCATTCTTCTAGCATGTTCAGCAAACATATCCTGTCCCTCTTCGCATGACAAGTCCACTATCCAGGCATTAGTATCTCCTTTGCAAAGACCTGCCCGCTTGAAACTAGCAGCGACGTGGTGCGTTCCCGACAGTAGCCGAATAAACTCCCCGTCCAATGAATTTGATTTCATCACCTTTCTTTCATTATTTCTCATCAGTACTTGATGAGCGACCCAACCATGTATGTCGCTAGCTAGGCTAGAACCACTGATCAAGGCCCAGTGTTCTGATTCCCGAATATCAATCCAAGTCATAGCAAGAGCCCTTGGGTCGTCACAAGGGACATCCAAAGATACCCGACTACAAGGGAAAGGAGGTGCGGACACATTATCCCGAAACCATCCTCGGTTTCAATCCTGACGCTCGCCAGGCAATGGTTCATCGTCATTTCGTGGCGATTGGGATTGAGGGGTTATCGCAAGACGCTGGACAGACTCCAGAATTCGTTCTACAAGAATTGGCCCCCAGCCTCGCTTGGATTTTAGTAAGTCTAATTCTTTAGGACCCATCGCAAGAAGGTCTGCAGGGGTACGTATACCCATTTGTGAAAGAGTTCTTGCTCTATTTCGCCCTACATTTCTCACTTGAACTAGTTGTAGAAGGTCCTCTTTACATCCCGCCCTTACTCTTGCCCTAGTTAATTCAATCATTCCTGCGAGTTGCGCCACATGACCTAGATGTTCCTCTGCAAATACTTCATCGCGAAGAAGAACCTCTCTGGATGCTAATAGAAGCCAGGACATCAAATCTGTTCGTGAATGTACGTCACCTGGAGTAACTCCAATTTCTTTTTCGATATTGCGCATATCTTCTTCTTGATACCACATTTCGGTACACCACGCACTCTTTACCAAACCCATGGCCCTCTCATCTATCGGGCTTTCAATCAATAATTCATCTTCAACCAATGCTGCTTTTTGACGAAGAGTACTACCAAACTCTAACTCACTTGATTTAGGCCAAAGTGACAAGAAATCTGGCGTTGCTGCAACCAAATGACATAGGCTAAATTCAGTCACTGGTAACGTTTTACGGACGATTCTTCGAACGGCTCGACGTAATCCATCGATTAGAATGTCTGCGGAAAGTGGATCGATGTATAACTGGGCCACTCGTTCGCCCATCGAAGTTGCTTCATAGCACGTGTCTAGTGCTTCAACATCAAACGAATCCGGAGTTGATATTTTAATTCTAGATGCTCTTTGGAAGCCAAATGTGGCCTCAGTTGGTTCTTTTGATTTAGTTGATGTAAAACTTACCCCCGATGCAGATTGTGCAGCATCGACCCAAGAAGGTGTTTCGTCATCCCATGATTCATGGATGCTTCCAATATTTGTTCTTCGAATGAATCTTTTTTCTACCAACCATCTTAACATTGAATCTATATTTTCTTGAAGATATGAATGGGTTTGCGAATGTCCAAGATAGGTACTAGAGAAAAAACCTCCAATTTCACTGCGTGAATTCAACCCTCCAGTTGCTATCGATGACAATAAATGGAACCGCATTGCTGGTTCAGCAGCTAATTTCGAAGTTATATCTTCCACTGGGCCATGGATGTATCGCTCTGCTATCTCATCGGCAACTTCCCTAGGATCTCCGCCTTTACATGCTATCCATGCCTCTCCGATTGGATCATAACGCGGCCTTCCGGCTCGACCAAGCATCTGTCTGACCTCCATGACAGGTAGAAAACGACTCATGCCATCTTCATATCTTTTCAGATCTCTAACCAAGACTCTGCGTGCAGGTAGATTGACACCTGCTGCAAGTGTAGGGGTTGCACAAAGACAATGCAATATTCGGTCTTTGAATGCATCTTCGATTAAAGCTCTCTGATTATACCTTAGACCAGCATGATGGAAAGCAACTCCTCCAAGGACACACTCTGCTAAATTGTCACCCATGGCTGAATTGGATGACCGAGACAGTTTCTCGGATAACTCCTTTAGCGGTAAAAGGGATTCAGGGTTTTCTTTCGAGAGATACTTGTACATTCTTTGACCCAATTTCTTAGCTTCTGATTGGGCTGAGCGACGAGTCGCGACAAATACTAGCAATTGCCCACCCTGCTCATGGACATCGCTCAATGCAGCCCAAGCGATGTGACTCTTTGGCCCGGTTAGAGTTCTCGGAGGATTCAGTGACCCTTCAGAAGTTAGTTCACTCTGCTGTATGGCACGTGGTTCCAAATCTAATTCTGCAAGAGTTGCATACTCCAAACTAACCGGCCGCCATTCCGATACAATCAATTCACTATCCAACCAATCTGCAAGGTCTTGTGAGTTACCAACCGTAGCCGAAAGCGTGATGAGTTGGGCATTAGGAAGTAAATGACGTATTCTTGCAAGATTTATTTCCATAGTTGGCCCTCTATGGCTATCGTTCACAAGATGGAATTCATCAGCGACTACAATCGAGACTCGACGTAAAACTTCAGGTCTTGAACGCATCAATGAGTCTAACTTCTCACTAGTGCATACCAAAATGTCGCAATCACCAATTTGTTTTGCCTCATTCGGAGCATCCCCTATTCCCAATCCGATTTTCAAACCGAGATACTCCCCTAATTGCTTCAATTCGTTTTGCTTTTCACTAGCGAGTGCTTTCAGTGGAACGATGTAAATACCACGTGACCCAACATCTTTGACTTTGATTTGATGAACGATTCCCATAAATGCAACTAAGCTTTTACCACTTGCAGTAGGGATACAAACCATGGTATTACGCCCTGAAAGAACCGAAGTCATGGCTTCTGCTTGCGGGGGATATAAAGTTGTAATCCCCCACTCTTTATCGAAAAATTCGACAAGGTTTTCGGGAAGCCCAAGTCGCGATATTGCGCGTTCTGGCTCACCCATGGACCATTAGTGGGAGTCAATAGTCCAAAAGGTAAGCGATTAAATCGCCGACATCCTCAAGTCCTATCCGTAATGTGGCCATGTTATGAGCCCAGAGGATAGCATAGTCGATGAGAGACTTTCAGTTTTTGACGATGAACCTGATTTGAATGATTGGTTCGAGGTTATTGCTGGTTCTTTAATGTCCGTAATCGGTATATTCCAACTGATATCCCCGGGCAATTTGGTCGACCCAGATGTTATGCGATGGTTTGGTGCAGCTGTGGCGGTATCTGGCTTGTTATGGGCTGCGCATGGATTGAAGGATATGGCGATTAAGGAAATTCGCAAGTCTATTGTTCTCCTAGATATGACCTCTAAACAAGGTTCGGTAGACTACGGCCTTATTCGTGATGTAATTCTAAATCCTAATACATATGCAGATTTCCTAGTTAAAGAGTATGAGAATGCTTACTCGGATGGAGTGATTTCCGATAAAGAGCTTGCAGAGTTGAAAACCATCCAGGAAGTACTTGGTATCAGCGATGAAGATGCGGCTAAGATGGCAGTTGCTGGGGCAATAAAATCAGCACTTGCAGATGGTATTGTCAGTGATGAAGAAAGAGAAATGATCGATGAGGCTGCAAAGAGCCTATCTAAGGCCAAGCGCACAAAGTTGTCAAAGGCACTTGACAGTGGAAATATCACTGAAGAAGTCGAGAAGATTCTACACTCCATCGACGAATAATTAATTCCAAGTATTTTCAGATACTATCTGATTTAGGATTATCTTAGCGTTACGCCGTCTGCGGTTTTCCATACCAATTCCAATCAATGTGAGGGTTATTCCTGCAATAACCCAAATGTATTGATATTCAAATAATGGCGAAGATGGAGCAATTGCTTCAGTAGAGTACAAAAAATTATGATCGATATCAGTCCCTAATTGTACTCTAAAGTCTAAATCATCTCTTACTCCGTCAAGCATTGTAATAGAGATTAAACTAGGATATAGATTATCTTGCATCAATTTCCATCGCCCTTCAGGTATATCGATTGGACGGGTACCCCATGTTGGATCTTGAATCAATCCTAGACTACGGGATTTTACCATTTCTGTTTTGAAATGGATAACATTGGATTGGGGAACTTCATCTACAACTAATAGTGCTTCAAGTATCAGTAAATCAAGCACCAGAGTTCTTGCAGAAAGAAGAATGAATGTACGAGAATGCGAATCCAGCATGTCATCGGTAGGTGAGGAACTACTTTTCTGTGCAACCTTTGCAAAAATCAAAGCCTCCAAATCTAATTCATAAATTTGTGGAATATGCAATTGCCATCTGCCGTCGTCAAGCGGCCAAGCAGCATCTGACTCGAGACGTACAGATAGAATCTCTCCGTCTAACATTCCGAAGGTAGCACCCACATGCATAGCTCTTGAGGAAGCCGGTGTTCCGGGGTGGGAAGCGTGCCATAATTGGTCCAATCTTGTGTCGATTAATTCGTCTAAACTCATCTCATCTGTAGATTGAACCTCACTACCAATGGCCCATAAAGGAGAAACTACACCTCCTAAAATTAAAATTAAGACCCCTGGCACAAAAATTCCATATCGAATCGGCTTCGATGTAGTGTCTTCCCTAATTTCAATAAATAATCCAACTAATACTGCCAATGAAAGAATCAGCACCATTATTCCAGATGCAGCATTGAGTTCAATTTCTCCATTCTCTTCTGCCTTCATACCCAATCCTTGCCATTTCCAGGATGAATAATCAAACTCTTCGGGAGAGGTTGGGCCTATTCCTTCAAACGCAATTAAACCGGCCCATTGGTATGGTTGGAATGAGTCGAGTCGGCCCCCAATACACAAATTGTAATCACCGGTAGGCAGTGCCCTCCATTGCCAAGTCATTCTCGTCTCGCCATTGATTACTTCGGTTTCTAATTCGGGAACTGGAGCCATTCTCCTATCTGGTAAAATCAAATCTGGTTGTCCATGAGATTGTTCTATTTCAGATGGAACTACTTCCCAAATAAATGTAATTCTCAATAATTCATGGCTGGCTACTTCAAAGGCCCAACAATCTCTATCATCCGCTACTAAAGCGCCATAATGATTAGTTTCCAAATCTGTAGAGCGCGGAGATGAATCTGAAGATGGCTCGTCGACATTCCTTGATTCAGTATCCTCTGACCAAATAATATCCAAGAGCATGTAAGATGCTCCCCTGAGGTTCAATTGCCAGGTGCCTGGTCTATCGACTTCAAATTGCAATAAGATTCTGATTTCCTCTTCGGGCCAGAGAAGTCGGTCTCCTCCATGATCGAGTGGCTCATTTTCAATAAAATGCGGATCAGATATCCCGTTAGTAGGGTTGTTATCGCCTTCAAACTCGATTAGTGTCGTTGATTGGGCTATAATTATCGTTACCTGTACATCAGGTCTAGTCATTCCAATTATATCGTCTTGATAGCGTATATCGACTTGCAATTCGTCGATTTGGTCAGGAATTAGTGCAATTTCGCTCTGTGCGGGATGCATTGATAATTCAATGAATATTGTTTCGGGGGAAAATGGAGTTGCTGAATTAACTGTACCACCTATACTTTCTTCACCGGTATGAAACTCAGTTAATGTACAATCATCAATACCCTCACACGAAAACCACAGTTCACCACCGCCTTCCTCTGAATCAATAGCAGCAGAAACTATTGGGCTAGTTAACAAACAGAGGAGGACTATGACAGTGAGCCTCGACATAGCGTTCCGTCACTACCTGAACCTATCACTGTGACGCTTTATTGGCTACGTCGATTAAGACAGTCCTACAAACTCTACAGAGATACTTGCCACGGCCGGCTTTCTGACGAGGGTATTCTTTTTCGCATGTATTGCAAACCCATAGCCAAGATGCTTTCTCATTTCGAAGCATTTCAGTAAATGAAGAGCCCATTTCCCCGGACTTCGGGCTTGGCCAAAGTTTCTCTAATGACCGGAATTTAGAGTCATGTGCTGTATAACCTAAAGCATGAACAAATTCATGATGCATTACCCATCCAGCATAAGGTCGCCATTCATCGGAAATTAATCTTGGATGCAAATCGATAACTTCAACCTGTTCTGGCTGACTAGGGTTTCTAACTCCTCGTTTCCACCGCGTAACTCCATGCCGCTGTGTTGCATTTCTCCTTAAGACTCCTAATTTTATCTTAGTCAGTTTAGTAAGTTGCTGCTCACTCCAGGCGTCCATCGCAGACATAACCTCTATCACAAAATCACGAAGTTCATTCAACTCCACTAACTGTGAAGGCGATGGTTTCGCCATTCATGACCACCGATGATAGGCAGGATGCCCTTCTTTTACCGCGACAAAAAGGCCTTTCCCAGTTGCACAAATTTTCCCTTCAGCTGTGAGTGTCATTCGGATATTTGCCCGGTCCTCAAATAATTCCTCAACTTCTGCTAGCACGTGTAATTCAACGCCTGCAGGAGTGGGCCGCCTCAAAGACACACTGTAAGTGGCAGTTACCGTACACGGTGGTTCATCTGTACCAGAGGCGTCCATCAAAGCGATTGCTGCAGCCCAGTTGCCATGGCAATCTAACAAACTGCCTATTATTCCTCCATTTATCATTCCAGGAAAGGCTTGGTGCTCTTCGGATGGTGTGAATTTCAACTCTAGGCCGCTATCACATCGATACGAATCAATTTGCAACCCCTTCTCGTTAGCAGGACCACACCCAAAGCAAATCGATGAAGGGGCATATTGTCGTTGAACTCCGGCTCCCATGTTACCTGATGGTACGAGGGGGTTGATTTGTTTATCCTGACATCCATCACCTTGATGTCACATCGATTGATGGCCCAACATGGCGGGGAAGAAACGGCGAGTCAGAGTCGCTCATGAACTTCCAAAAACTCGCCGGCTAGCCATTAAAAAGGCGTTGGCAGAACATGAATCTGAAGCGAGACCTGAATGGGATCGTACCTCGGAATGGAAAGAGATTCGGTTTTTGCGTAAGCGAATCAAAGTCGGTGAAATGCGAACCATAGAAATGCCACTACTGAATGTCGATATGGGTGACTCTTGGCCGATTCCTGTAACTATATTCCATGGAGTTAGACCTGGCCCTGTCGTTACTATAATTGGTGGAACACATGGAGACGAATTAACTGGTCCTAGTACGTGCACAAATCTTCTTTCAGCAATATTCACTGGGCCAGATGGCGCACTAAACCCTAGTTCAATGGCAGGAACAATAAGAATTGTTCCGGTTCTAAATCTTCCTGGGTATCGAGCTAAATCGCGCTACTTCCCAGACGGCAGGGACCTAAATCGCGCATTTCCAGGCCTATCTAAAGGAAGTACAACATCAAGAGTTGCAAATACCGTAAGACGTAACCTTATCAAAGACTCTGATGTTATTATTGACCTACACAGTGCTGCAGCAGGTAGGTCTAACATGCCGCAGATAAGAGGTGATTTATCTCATCCAGAATCCAATCTGATTGCTAAGGCATTTGGAATCGAAGTCGTACTGGATAGCAGACCGCCTAAAGGAAGTTTGAGAAGAATTGCAAATGAGATGGATATTGCTGCTATTACCTACGAAGGAGGTGGAGCTAATTGGCTAGACCAAGCGTCTGTCAAAGTTGCAGTGCATGGATGTTTGAATGTATTGAGATCTTTGAAAGTTATACCAAAGAACCCTAGTAGACCCCGGTTTAGATTGAATGCAGGTGGTTCCACTTGGCTGAGAGCAGGTGAAGGAGGATTGCTTGACATGTTTGTAAGTCCAGGTAGTGTCGTTGCGAAAGGAGATGTTGTCGCTATAATTTCCGACCCTGGCTCCCCGGGACTTTCAGTTGATATTGTTGCCCCTGTGGATGGTCTGATGATCTGTACTGCAACCAATCCATTCGTGACCGCAGGCACCCCTGTCGGGCATATTCTTCCAGTAACCAAGCACACCGAATTGCTACGTTCACAAATTGACGATAGGGGAGTGCTAATCGTAAATGGAAGCCAAGGAGATGCAATTTGGAGAGATGATATAGACGAATTGGTTGAAATCGAAGTAAAGGGCGAATGGTCTGGAGGTTCGATAGATGCTGAATGGAACAAGATCAATGCTGATGAAACTGAGCAGGAAGAAGCAGACTCGTGATCACTGCAAAAATGCTTTTATCGCATCTTCAACTTCTTCTTCTTCCATATTCCTTGGTTGGCTTTTAGCGATTTCAAATAGATGAGCCACAAGATCATCACTTGCTTCCATACCTCTACTCTCTAACCAATGGATGATGTTAGAACGTCCAGACATGTGACCTATTCTGATTACTTGTTTAAGACCGAAGTCACCTGCTGGAACACCGCTATAGACACGGTCTGCAAGCCACGTGTCTCCTTTTTTGATCGCCTTTATTACTGCACTAGCATGAACGCCAGTACCTGTTTCGAATGCATCTCGTCCAAATACTGGGTAATTACGCGGTAGAGGGACTTTGATGTACTCATTTGCCTTGTTAACGTATTCATTTAGCAAAGAAAGATCATTATTGATGACTCCCATCAATGATAGATTGACTAGAGTTTGGTCAATAGGTGCATTACCTGCTCTTTCGCCAACCCCTAAAGCGGTACCATGAATCACATCGGCACCTGATTCTACCGCTGCAAGGTTATTTGCAACTCCAAGGCCTCTGTCTTGGTGGCCATGCCAATTAACTTCGATATCTCTTCGCTTGTATCCACCATCTTTGATGACTTCTTCATCGATAAACGAAAGGAGTTGAGTAACACCGTTAGGGGTTACATGGCCACATGTATCACAGATACACAAACGTTTGACACCCAGTTCCATTGCCCTTTGATAGATTTTTTTGATATCTTCTGGCTTTGATCTGGTTGTATCTTCAGTAACAAACATCACTGGTATATCGTTATCAACGGCAAACGAAACCGCTTTTTCCATAGTTGAAACTAACTTGTCGATAGTCCATCCCTCGGTAAATTGACGAATCGGACTAGTTCCCAAAAATGCGCTTGCTTGGATTTCCATCTCGTGCTTTGCTTGTAACTCAACTAGAGGTTCGATGTCATGCATCAAAGTTCTAACTGCTGCACCCGGACGGATTTGGAAATCATTATCTTTGATATGATTTAACATTGCGTCGATATGTTCGAGGTGAAAAGGGCCTGCGCCAGGAAGTCCCAAATCGACTTTCTGTATTCCTAACCCCTCCATGTAAGTCAATAACTCGATTTTTTGGTCGATGGGTGGGTTCAATGCACTCGGGCTTTGAAGACCATCGCGAAGTGTCTCATCATCAAACCAAACACCGTGTGGATGGTTAGATGAATCTCTGGAATACTCATAATCGACAAGGTTCCAATCGTAAATCAGATTTTGTTCATTCATTGTATTCACCAACTCGAAACGCTTGCGCGCCCCTATTGGCCAGATGGGCGGTCAGTGTTTGAACCCGTCGGAGAAATTTACTCACTCTTCTTCGCCATCGACAGAGGGGTTGTCAACACCCTCTTCATCAGTTGATTTCTCAGTCAGAATTTCTTCTGCGAGCTCAGCAGGCATTCTAGCACTGAAAATTAATTCATCGATGAAAGAATTCTTGGATTTAGCACGTAATTCCATGACACGGGTGCCTTTTGATGATCGACCCGAGGTCTCCTTAGTCTGTACTGCAGAGATTCGGATAACGACTCCTTTACCTGAAAGCAAGAATAATTGGTCATCTAAGTCCGGAATCTGGTGCACTCTAGAGATTACATCTCCTTCATTGAGGTTCATGGTTATGACTCCCTTTCCACCACGGTTGGTTACTCTGTAGCCATCCATCTCGGTCTTTGCATCGCCATTATCATCGAATTGTTGCTCACCATTTCTGATAGTCAGAATCTTCTCACCCTTTCCAAGACGCGTTCTCTTACCCATTCCCTGTTTGGATAGAGTCAAAACGCTTGTGTCGATATCATTGGTTAGAATCATACCAGCAAGGGATGCATCTCCCAAGCGAATCCCACGTACGCCACTAGATACACGTCCTTGGGTTCGAACCGCTGAAAGTACGAAACGGCATGCTCTGCCATGGTTTGAAACCATTACGACATTGTGTTCATCTGTACCGCTTCTAACAGTTACAAGTTCGTCATTAGCAGCGAGGTTAATCGCTTTCTTACCATTACGATTGATTTTTACATAATCAGAAAGATTACTCTTCTTGATGACACCATTTCGTGTTGCAAATGCTAAGAAATATCCGGCTGGTTCTTCGATTAAATCCTTACTTAGAGGAATAATTGAAACAACATGCTCATCATCTTTCAATCCTAAGATATTACGGATATGACTTCCTCTACTGGTTCTGGAACCTTGTGGAGTCTCCCATGCCTTGAGACCGTAAACACGCCCCTCGATGTATGGTTTCTCATTATCGTCCTTGTCTTTCTTAATAGCTGGCCTATTGGTGAAAATAAGCAATCTATCTTTACTAAAGCAAGTGATCAGAGTTGTAGGGAAATCCTCGTTCTTTGTTTGAACTCCTTTCATCCCTTTACCGCCTCTGTTCTGCATTCTGAATGATTCAGCAGGCAGATGGCGGATGTAATTATCATTGGTCAAAGTGATTACAATAGCTCGTTCTTCAATCAAGTCTTCACGGTCCATTGAAAGTGGCATTGCATCAATGACAGAACGACGTTCGTCGCCATGTTTCTCAACTAATTCATTCAACTCGGTAAGTAGAATGTCTAAGCGGCGTGGCCTTGATGAAATAATATCATTCAAATCAGTAATCTTGAGTTGCAATTCAGTATGCTCGTTTTGCACCTTTTCGACATCTAATCTGCTCAATTGGTATAGCCTACGTTCTGCGATTGCCTTAGATTGTGGCTCTGTGAAACTAAATGCTGCAACTCCAGGGAAAATTTCGTTTCCTTGAAGAATTGATTCAAATTGCTCACGGCTTGAACTTCCTTTACCTGCAGCGATTACATCATCGATACGGTCTTGTGCCTTCACTAACCCTTCAAGGATGTGTGCTCGGGCTTCAGCCTTTTTCAATTCAAAGATTGCTCTACGTTCAATTACTGATTCTCTATGAGAAACATAAGTATGCAACATTACTGGTAATGTTAGAAGAACCGGTCTTCCATCAAGAATACCCATCATGTTAGCAGAATATGATTCTTGTAATCTGCTAGATTTGTATAATTGGTTCAAAACAGCATGTGGGTCTGCATTATTCTTCACTTCGATAACAACTCTGATTCCTTCTTTCGAAGATTCATCACGGATATCTCTTATTCCAATAATACCCCCTCGGGTAACAAGTTCGGCGATGTGAATCAGCATATCTGCTTTCTTAACTTGATAAGGAATTTCATGGATGATGATTCTCTTACCTTTGTCATCATCTAGAACATCACATTTTGAACGGACATGGAATTTACCCTTTCCAGATGTGTACATATCATAGATTCCATCGATACCATGAATCGCTGCACCAGTGGGGAAGTCAGGCCCTTTCACATGCTCCATATATTGTTCTATAGACAAACTAGGCATTCCTTGATTTGCATCTCCTTCTTCTAAAATAGTTTCAACATGCAATTTCACAGCACCTGCTACTTCAGTCAGATTATGAGGTGGTATACGCGTTGCCATTCCGACAGCAATTCCGTCGCTCCCATTCAACAATAGATTTGGAAGACGGGATGGAAGCACAGTTGGTTCCTGTTCTGAATCATCGAAGTTTGGCTGGAATTCGACTGTCTCCTTGTCTATATCATCAAGCATATGCTTAGAAATTTTATCCAAACGGCTCTCTGTATACCTCATAGCTGCGGGTGGGTCTCCGTCTATTGAACCAAAGTTACCTTGGCCATCGATTAAAGGATAACGCAATGAGAACTCTTGAGCCATTCGGACCATTGTATCATAGATCGATTGGTCACCGTGTGGGTGATACTTACCCATTACTTCTCCAACTGAACGTGCTGACTTGCTGTATTTCCTCTCAGATGTGTGCCCGCCTTCATACATACCATACAATACTCTCCTGTGTACAGGTTTTAGTCCATCACGGGCATCAGGTAGTGCTCTGCCAATAATAACCGACATTGCATAATTGATGTATGAGTTTTTCATTTCCTCGTTCAATGGTCGATTCAACAAATTACCACTTGCCTTGCCGGCATTTTCTTCTTCATTTTCAATTTCATCAGATGTCAAGATTGGTCACCTCCTTTGCGTAGCGTTCGATAAAGGCTCTTCTGTCAGGAACATCTTCACCCATCAATATCTCAAACATTCGATCTGATTCTTCTGCATCCTTGACTGTGACCCTCAGCATTGTACGAGTTTCAGGGTCCATTGTTGTAGTCCACAATTGTTCAGGGTTCATTTCACCCAGACCTTTGTAACGTTGAATTCCTATTTTTGCATTCGGATTATCTCCCCTCAATTCGTCCATGATAATGTCACGTTCTTCATCGGAGAACGCATAACGGCTAACTCTACCTTTGGATAATTGGAACAATGGTGGTTGTGCAATATACACGTGCCCCTCCATAATGGCCGGGCGCATAAATCTCCAAAGGAATGTAAGCATAAGTGTACGAATATGTGCACCGTCGATATCTGCGTCCGTCATTATGATAATCTTAGAATAACGAAGTTTTGATGTATCGAAGGACCCTTCATCTTCGGGATTATTGCCAACACCAGCTCCCAATGCACGAATCATAGTCTGAATTTCTTGATTTTGGAATACCTTGACTAGATTGTGCATTTGGCGTTCGACATTCAAGATTTTACCTCGCAAAGGCAAAATTGCTTGAATCCTACGATCTCTGCCAGTCTTAGCTGAACCACCTGCAGAGTCGCCTTCAACAAGATAAACTTCGCATTCACTCGGGTCTCTTGATTGGCAATCTGCAAGTTTACCAGGTAAGCCCCCTCCTTCCAGAACACCTTTTCTCCTAGTTAATTCGCGAGCTTTCTGGGCTGCCTTTCGAGCTTTAGAGGCCAGTAGCGCTTTTTCGATTATGGTTTTAGCAACCGATGGGTTTTCTTCGAAGAATTCGCCTAACTTCTCGTAAACGACGGTTTGAACGATTCCAGTTACTTCGCTGCTAACCAATTTATCTTTGGTCTGGGATGAAAATGACGGGTCCGGGTGCTTGACGCTGACTATCGCTGCCAGACCTTCACGTACATCGTCTCCAGAAAGCGCTTCACCTTTCAGTAGATTTCTTTTCTTGGCATATGAATTCAAACAACTGGTCAAAGCGGTTCGAAGACCTGACATGTGAGTGCCCCCGTCTTTGTTACGGATGATATTGGTGTAGCATCGAATAGATTCACTAAATGCGTTTGACCACTGTAATGCAAGGTCGACTGTGACGGGCCCCTTTTCAATTTCTTTTTCCCCGGTGATTTGAATAACTTCTGAGTGGAGTATGTCCCTCCCTGAATTTAACTGGGATACATACTCGCTAAGCCCTCCTTCGTAATGGTGGGTGCTAACATGAATATCTTCGCTCCGATTATCTGTAATGACAATCTTTAATCCAGCATTAAGGAATGCTGTCTCCTTAAGCCTAGTATCAACTTGTTCAAATTCGAATTCAGTAATATGTGTGAAAATCCCCAAATCCGGTTTGAATACAATTAGAGTACCCGTGTCTTCGCAGGTTCCAATTTCAGCGAGTGGGGCCATTGGAACTCCGGCTTCGTATCTCTGGTGGTATACGACTCCCTTGCGGTGAATTGTGACCTCCATCCATTCCGATACCGCATTAACGGCAGATACTCCGACGCCATGCAAACCGCCAGATACTTTGTACGAAGTATTGTCGAACTTTCCACCGGCGTGCAGTTTTGTCATGATAACTTCTGTTGCCGAAATACCGAACTCCTCATGCAAACCAACAGGAATTCCACGCCCGTAATCTCTTACGCTAAGTGAACCATCTAGGTTCAAGCCCACATCGACAACGTCGGTGTGCCCTGCTAAATGTTCATCCACGGAATTGTCAACAACTTCCCATATGCAATGGTGGAGAGCCGAACCATCGTGAGGATCCCCTAGGTACATCCCCGGTCTTTTTCGGACGGCCTCTAGGCCCTCTAGCACCTGTATGCTCTGTGCACTGTACTCATCTGACATTGGCTCACCTCGTATCTCCATTTTCGTGTTAGATTAAACCTTGTTTTAGTTACAATAATAGCGCCAGATTTTGTCGTATTTTAGCGATTGATAATCCATTAAGAAAAACTCGGAAAAAAACGCTTCAGTCTGGCGATTGACAAGGTTACCTCTGCACTCATTTGATAGGGTACCTAAGGGGGTATATGAACATACTCAAAAGGCACTCAGAAATGTAGCCTTTTTTCGAAATAAAAAGTGCCAGAATAATGTCAAAAATAGCAATATTTGCAATGTTTGGCCACAGAATAATAATCGCAACCGTTAATGAAGAAGGTAAGGTCGCCGACAGCATGGCTGACCCGAAAGTATGCGTTGCTCTTGATGGCACAACCGTCGAAGAGATGACCGATGAAGCTGCCCGTGCTAATTTGGCAGGCGCTGATATGGTAGAGGTTAGATTTGACAGATTATACCTGCTCAAGCCAGATCCTACAATCGGCGATGAAGAAGAAGGCGAAAAGGTTGAGTTGCCATCAGAGAATGAATGGGATACTGCAGAGACATCAGCAGTTGACGTAGATGCTGCAATCGCTTCGTTAAAGGAAGGCATACCATTGCCTGTAGTTTTCACAGTCCGACCTGTATCTGAAGGTGGATTCTTCCCCGGCGTAGAATCCGAACGCATTGAAATATTATCGAAGGGGATTGCCTCAAAGGTTTCATGGATAGATTTAGAGATTTCAATAACTGATTCCGATAGAAAGAAATTACAAAAAGCAGCAGCCAAGAATGGATGCAAAATTGTTGCTTCAAAGCACGACATAAATGGAGTGCCAGATGCAAAATCAATAGTTAGCGTAATTAGAGAAAATCAAGATGCAGGAGATGTTGTCAAATTCTGTGGAACAGCCCACACTCATGGCGATGCACTACAGATTGTTGAGGCGGCAACCGAACTTACTGGTGAAGGCCTAAGTCATAGTCTAATGGCGATAAACAGCGGCGGAGACTGGGCAAGAATCCACGCCCCTATGCTGGACCAGAGCCTTGTATATGCAACTATGAGAAATGAATTCCGTATTTCCGACAAGGGCTTAATCAATATCCGTGACCTTCGTGATGCTTGGACATTGCTAGAATACTGATTTACTCAGGGGGTTTTTGTTCCAAAGAAGGAACTAACCCGTGTCCTACTTGCTGGTTATCAGTAGTAAGACTCAAACCAGCACCCATGTAACGCTTATTCATAATTAGAGGGGCTACTATAGTTGCCATCATCAAACCACAACACACAAGCGAGACGGTCCAGTTTGGTAAAATTGTCGAACGCTCTTCGGAAACTACTGAGACATAAGCGGCTATTGTGGTCTCGGGTAATGCATCATCACGATGTGAATTATTTGTATTATCAATTACGATATTGAAATATTGTTTCGATTCACCACCAAATAATCCGCTACTAATTTCAGGCCCATCAAGTGATAACGCAAATGAAAGTTCTTTCACACCCTCATATTGATGGGAATCGCGAAATGTCTGCCAGCCTGCGACATTGAAGCTACGCCATTCAGGAGGGATTTCGCTCAACTCTTCATCAGCATTCCAGCCCCCCCAAGCGCCATGTGACACATCATATGCCGCGGTATATCGATCATATTGTGAATTGGTCATCAAATATACATCGGCAGTAGGGTCATACGAACTATTCGTAGTTTCTATCGTCACACAAATTGTAGTTCTCCGCTCATGGTCAAGGTTGACTCTTAGAGTACCAACCGCATCTTCACCAATAAGCATAGTAGTTTGAAAATCTTCTCTTAGCAAAGCCAAATCGTTCCCCGGCTCCCACGTCATCCATGTTTCCTCGGGACCATCATATTCCACCGGTTCTGCGGGTGGCCCCTCATTTTGCTGATTATTATTTCCTCGCTCATCATAATAGTACTCACTATCGTAATCAAACACAGTAGGTATCTTTGCTAGGCGCTCGACCGTTCGATTCCAATTTGGAGTCACGAAATCCCCGCCATCACAATTTGAGGCGGCTGTAACTTGAACAATCGGTGACAATTCGGCAGGGGTTAGCATTGGTAGAGTCATGACAATTAGTACAACAATCACTAGCCTCGAACCCAATTTCACACCCCCCTATGGGGGGTGAGTCTGACGTAGGGGGTTAATCGGTTTTCCCTTCAACGTCTTCTTCGTAAAGGCCGTATGTAACCAGATGAATCGCTTCGACGTTCCTCTTTAGAAAGAATTCCTGGCGCAGGTGGAGGCGTATGTTGATCCATTCCCAAGACGCCGCCGTAAGACTGAACCTCTTCGACTTCGTATGCTGCCGCAGCTTGTTCCGCTTCCTCTTCAAGTTCGGTTGGACTCCTCATTACAGCCCATCCAAGAATTAGGACCGCGATAATCAAACCTAGAACTACCATCGATTCTCCACTTGCATCTACCAACCAGTCTTGCCAATCTTGCATCGAAAAGTCAGAAAGACTTGGCTCTGCAGATTTCTCGTCCAAAATTGTGACTTCCATGTCCTTTTGAACACAAACTCCCATTCCATCACAAACAGATACTCTGACCGTACTTAATCCCGCTTTGTCCCAACTGGTGGCGACACGAATGCCATCTGCACCTGAAGGGGTAATCCAGTCGTCTGCAGTATCGTCATTTCCATCACTGTCAAAATCAATATCAGACTCCCATAGAACAACAATCCTCGAAGAAATTTTCTCGTCCCTGTCTGCATGATGGCCGTCGTTGACATCCACATCTCTCCAAACGACATACCCCGCAATCGATTCAGCATCGGTAATATTTGCATCTAATACAATGGACTCCCCTGCATAGATAGTTTCGTCAATATTGAATTCACCTATTACTGGAGGCGCATTTACCACAACTGTGTACGAAGCCCTAGTAACATCTCCAGTCAGGTATGAATCCCTTACAGTTAGCGATACCTTGTAAGTTCCAGATCGTTCATATGAATGCCAAGGCATTGGTTCATGCGAGATAGGTGTTGCATCGCCAAAGTCCCAAGAATACTCCACAATGCCATTCCATTCGGAATGATTTGACTCAAGGGGTACAGACCGGCCATCAAACCTACGATCACCATCTCTAGTGCCTGAGGAATCGAAGTATAGCATCTGATTAGGCGTAGTTACCACATTTCCATCATCGTCGAATGTATGCGAAAATGCGGTGGGAAGAGCGCCATCAGCCATCGGTGTTGAAGAAGTAATCAAATCTCCATTATACCAAGCATCGACAATGATAACTGAGATAATTGGTTTTGGATTTTGTATTCTTATAGAAAGGATACGCTCCTCACTGGACATCCCATCCTCGTCGGTTACAACAAGTATGACCTTATGTTCACCGGGAGTTGAGAAATTATGTGTGAAAAGAGATTCTTCTGAAACAGTACCATCAGAGAAGTTCCAAGAGAAAACCAAATCGCTTGAGTCTCCTGCCATGCCATCGGGGTCGTAACTAGATTGACCATTGAATGTGTATGGAACTTCTACCTTGCCATCCTCAATCCGGAAATCGATAATAGGGCTACCGGGTGATCCTGAATCACGTACTGTAAATTGAGACACAGGTAGTTGATTCATTACCTGGACCATGATTTGAGTACTAGCGGTTACACCATCATTGTCAGTAACTGTCAAGTTGACATATTTCACACCAGGAGTAAACCAAGCAACCATTGGATTTTGCTCGGTGGACATCATATCGACAAACAAATCGGTTCTATCGACAATTCCACCATCTAAATTTACCCCCTCGTCAAATTCCCATGCCCATCCAACAATCTCTCCATCGACATCTTCGAATATATTTGGCATCCAAGTTGAAGTTAATGTATCAGTGATTATCAAATTACTAAATATCTGACCTGGTGCCCGATTGTTGACTATTATTTCTATTACTTTAGAAGCCGAATTCACACCATCGTTTACTGTTAAAGTCAAATTATAAACAGTGACTGCGGTTATTCCATCAGCCCATAGATGATAGGCATGTGTAACACCTTTTCCACTTTCAAAATCACCGTCACCCCAATCCCAAGTGAATTGCAGATTACTGTTCGGTACGTTGTCGGTTGTCATATCAGCACTAAATTGAATTATTTGCCCAGTCAGTATTGTCAAATTGTCAACAATAATTTGGCCGTTAACAGATATAATTGGGTTAGGATCGGTCAAATCTGTGACATTTATCGATTTGACGTCAGATTGTGACCATGTGCCACCTTGATCTAGAACTCTAAGTGACACATTGTATTGCCCAACATCGCGATATGGCCTAACTGGGCTCTTCAAAGAAGAAGTATTACCATCATCGAAATCCCAAGCATATGCAACCGGGTCATCTAGATATGGAAGAGTATTGTTGGCTAAAGATAGACCCCATGCATCAAACCCATTACCTACGAATTGTACATTGTCCCAAGTTTGAACATCTGTTGGAGCCAGACTCGAATTGGCTACTGGGCGCATGTTATCCAAAAATTGTGCTCCGGTTTGAGTTGTATCTACTACATCTCCAAGCATATCCTTCATCGTCAGATGGAAGGAATGAATCTCACTGGTTTTAGCAGTATACCAAAATTTGGTAGATACATCGATACCGCCACCGGCTTGAACTCTTGTTTCCATTGTATCCAATACTATGCCGGAAGCATTCCTTACCTCAATCTCTACATCTAAATCCTCAAAGAACGCATTTGAAAGTACTTTAAATTCGATTTCAGCAGTATCTATCATCAAGTCACCATCTCTATCAGCTAGAACTGTAGAATTGAGGCTAAGGGTTGCAGGTGAAGTTATTCTTGCTGCTTCGACATCAATTACACCTTGAGGATAGGAACTGCCACAAGAGGTGTAATCGCAATCACCCTTGACAGATGCATACCATGTAATGGCCCATATCTCATCAGTAAGATTTCCAAATCCTGGAACTAAAGCAGTTCCAACCGCACCATTGAAGTTAATGTCTGTACGAGTGTAGAGGCCATCTGCAGCAGCACGACTCATTATTACTCCATCCATTCCAGGAACATCACCGGTAAATCTCATTGTCAAAGGTGCAGGGGCTGCAGAACCGGGTATGAATTTGAATACTTGGACTCCCCAACCTTCAACCGTATTACCCATAGAAGACCAGGGTCCAACCCAATCATTGTTAGTATCTGCAGGTTGAATTCTACAGAAATCGCTAGACCCACATGCAGGAGTAAGGTATAGATTTGACATTCCATAGATGCCCTGATCGCTGTCTAGTGTTGCTGCGATAGTAAAATTAGTGTAAATATCAATGAAATCTCGACCGATGACACCAGGGGTTGCCCCTATTGGATTTCTAGCCAAGTCTTCTATTCCAGCAGCACCTGTTGAAGAATCCTGAGCAAGTTTACGAATCGCAGGCCCTCCTCCAAGGTGATCTGCAAGATAGAGTAAGAAAATGAATCCACCACCATAGTCTGCAATTCTTTGATTCCACCATCTAACCGAATGGTGACTTGCTGTAGTCCATGCATTAACATGGCCATACAGAGTCGATGAACCTCCAAAACAAAGGAATGCAGCCATATCGGCCGCTCCTTCATCAATCCATATGTTCTCATATGGATCTAGGGCATTATGAAGTAAATGTTGTAACTCATGCGCTAAAATAACCTTAGACCAGGTGAGAGGGGCATCATCTATGTCGATAAATATCGCTTCACGCGAAGCCGACATTCCCGGTGAAAAATATCCACCAATATTGTATGCGCCATCAATTGCATAAATCACAATTTCAATCTGACAATTATTATCTACATCCGGAGCGGCAATACCTCTTCCATCAAAGTAATCTTTACCAAAGTAAGTGATTAGAGTAGGGTAAACTGTAGAATCCCAAGTACTTGCCCAATTGTTCAATACTGTCGAAGAAAGAGTACGTCCATTCTCAACCATGAAAGCCGCTGTGGATGTTGTTTTCTCTATGGTTACATCGATAGAACCTCCCGATGAAGGCACGGTGGTACTATCTCCTACACTGTAAGGGGTACAAGCTCTACCGCTGGTTTTGGACTGGGGGGATGTCGCTATATCTACACCAGGCAATCCTTCAGCAACCCATGCTTGTTTCATTAGTCGAGTCGCACTGTATAGCATATCATCGCTACCCTCAATCATGTAAGGGCGAGCATCTGTTGAAACAAAATTGTCTAAATCACCAAAGACAGGTGTGAACTCGTTGGTCTCATCAATCGTCTCTTCGGGTGGGTCTGCAGACGCCATTGGAGTCAAGGAAGATAGAAGGAAAACAAGCAAAATTGTGTATGCACGAGTAGAGCGTCGTTCGGACATTTATCACACCTCCAATGAAACGCAGTACTGCATCACAAATAGCCGAGTTCAGATGAGGTATTTAATAGTCAGCGAATGTGGCATCATCAATGCGAATAGAAGTTGCCGTAATTCTGGCCCTTCTTGTCATCTCTCCTGCACTATCAGTGGCAGGAAGTGAAGAAGGCCAAGATACGCCTGCTGGTTGCCAACTTTCTTTCGATGGTGTACTAGCGAATGAATCCGTACAGTTCCAAACATCACTAGGCCCTAGATTGCCAGGCTCTAGTGCGAGTTCAGCACTTCGTGAGTCGATTAAAGATAACCTCACTGGCTGGCAAATAACTGAAAAGACACACCATGTAAACGGCATGGTGCTCACCAATTTATTCGCCACATGGAATCCAGGGTCTGGTTCAACTGTAATTTTTGCTGCACACTATGATACTCGATACAAAGCGGATCAAGATTGGAACCAAAGTAGACAAGATGAACCAATTTTGGGCGCAAATGATGGAGCGAGCGGAGTTGCTGTATTAGTTGAATTGGCAAGACATATTCCTGCAATGAATCTATCGCATGAGGTCACTCTATTCTTCACAGATGGAGAAGACCAGGGAAATACATATGATACGATGTTATTGGGAGCCAAAGCATGGGCTGATAATCTGACCACAGAAGAAATAGATTCTATCGAATCATTTGTTTTAGTCGATATGGTTGGTGATTCAGATCTAACTTTGAGAAAAACATCTCCTGGAAACTCAGAGTTATGGAATAGAACAACTGATACAATATTATTCCTTGACGAGGTATGTGAATTGGGTGATACATCTTATTTTGATTTTGATGGTTATGACTCGATATACGATGACCACGACCCTGCTCATCAACTAGAAATCCCTGCCATCGACATAATTGATGCAAGATATGGTGAAAATGCCACATATTTAGGTGGGCATTGGCACACCCACAACGATACTGCTGACAAAATTAGTTCTGAATCCCTGCAAAAGGTTGGCCAGATTCTAGAATCTGGTTTGCTAACAGGAACTTGGTTAAATGTTAGACTATTAGAAGGGAATGAAGAAAACAAGCAAGAACGATTGGATAACAATCCATCCAATGAAGAAGACGATAGCGACCAAGACAGAGATGACATGGCCATAGGGGTCATGTTAATGGGATGCATTCTCCTAGTTTGGGGCAATTTGACATGGTTAGTATTCGCGGATAAGAGAGGGGAGGGGTGAAATCCGCGCACGACCTCCGCTATCATAACCGGGGGTATCAGAATTAGCGACAGGAAAGAGAATCGCCTTGCAGCATTGCGCCAAAGAGTGCAATCGAAGTTGATTAAGTCGCGAATTGATACTCGAAGAAGAGAAAAGAAGGCTATAGAAGAAATCGTAGTTCAAGCACCAGCACAAGAAGAAATCAGTTTCCTCGAACTCGATGATGAAACTCTATCCGATGGCGATCGTAGAAGAAAAATCGCTTCAGCTCTAGTGATGATAGGCGCTTTGATGGGGATTTTATCTGGAACATTAATTCTACAAGGTAACCCCTCGGGATTGCTCAATTCATCAATTTTCAAATCAAATGATGCATTGAACCTTCACGGGGAGATATTAGATCAAGATGGATATCCTGTCGAAGGAGTAAATATCGAGTTAGTAGACCCTGAATCCGGTTCTGTAATTAAAAGTAATTTAACCGATGAAAATGGACGCTATACAATAAATGAGGTTTCTGTAAAGGAATATCAATTGCATGTATCAAAGGAAGGATATGAAAAGGTAATTTTGATTTTCAAACCAGAACCTATTGGAATTTCAGTTATTACTATGGTTGAGGGTGATGGTGAAAGAACGAAGGATGAACGTTCTCAAACTGAGGGTTGGTCAATGGAAAATGCAGTAGCTTTAGCCACAGCAGAGGGTTTATTCACAATTGGTTGTGCCTTGGTAGGCGTCCATGCTTCCTTTGAGATTAAACGTAAGAAGCGCTATCGTAGGACACAGGCCTTTTGCTGGGTCGGATTATTCAGCAGGGGATTAATCATATTCGGACCTGCTCTAATTCTTCTCAGCATGGCCCTTCTAATGTTAAACAAAGATGAATTTGAAGACCAATCTGAGTTGGAGGAGTTTTGACAATGTACCTCATTACCATCGAAGGTGGCGATGGCTCAGGGAAGGGCGAAGCCGTCCGGATTTTAGGTGCATTGGCTAAACGTTTAGCATTTCCAAAAGTGCATATGACACATGAACCTAGAAGGCATAGTGAATTGGGCAAACTTGCACTCAAGGCTGTAAGTAAGGGGGGGCATACTCCTTTGCAAGAAGCAGGGCTATTTGCAGCCGATAGAGTAGACCATTCCCATACTTGGATACGTCCAAGATTACTGAACGGTGACTTGGTAATTTCAGATCGTAATATCCATTCCAGTTTAGTTTACCAAGGCGTAGTAGGTGAATTGGGCTTGGAACAAGTTGCTAGAATGAATGCTGCTGCAATGATTCCCGATTTAGTAATCTGGATTGATTGTGACCCTGCAAAAGCAATGAAGAGAATTAATTCTGGTACATTGAGAATGGCTGATCAAAAACATGAATATTTTGAAACTACAGAAATCCAAACAAAAATACGTGCTGGATTCAAAGGAATATTATCTGGGGAAATAGAAACCCCTGCTCCATTCAATCGTTCTCTAGTCATTGGCCCTATACTAAACGAAGGCGGATTGGATGAGTTAGAGAAACAACTTTCGCAAGTTCTCAGTTCATTCTTTAATCGTCGCCCTGACCCTTTAAATGTCAATCGTGATGAAGTGGACAGGCATCTATTGAAGAGCCTTACAACTGGTGTTCAAACTCAACAAAGACTACCAGGTGCACCATCTAAGCATATTTCATTACTAGAGGATTGGTTAGATGGGAAATCTCCAGCCCAGTGGATGAAATTGGCAGAAGATGAATGGGACGAGAAAAAAGCCCGAGCATCAGATGTTCCAAGTCGCCCAATTGCACATTCATCTTGGGCCATTCTTGGAACATTATCACTTACTGATACTACCGATGTACCTAGCCTACATGGTCAATTAGGGCCGGTTAGGTCAGTTACAAAAAGGCACACTCAGAGGCTGGTAAAGTGGTTAGAGAAAGAGCGCTGGATACACCGCCAACAAAGCCATGTTCCTTTTGCTGAAGCACAGATGTTCAAATTACGAAAGAGTCGTCTTGGTTATGGGAGACTTTGTTTGGCAATGTGGCCATTAAGAACAACCCTAGCTAGTTGGCGCAGATCTAATCCTGATGGAAGATGGGAAGATTCCTTAAGGGGAATTATACTATCTACTGAAGGAAAAAAAGTGCCATTACAGATTCGTACAGCCGTCAAAAATGTTATCGAAAGACTACAATTAATCTCTAGTGGGCATGCTGAGTGCCCAGTCCCTCAGAATGAAGAAGAACTGCTTATTTGGTGGTCTATTAAGCCGCCAGAGTAATCACTCTTCTTCAGAAGGACTTGCTAATGAAAAGCGGCTTCCGGATGGAAGCACGACTTTAGATGGGTCTTTCGAGAAAAATGCAGGTCTGGCTGAAAACGAAGCGGCCACGAATGCTCCAATGAACATTCCAAATGGAGTACCGGTTATCAGGCGCATTATTGCAGTCGACTCGTAAGAAGTTAGCATTTGTGAGAATCCATCCAAAGCCATCGGTAATGCAAAAACCCCTGCGATTAAGACCATTGTAAGTGTTCTCCGATTGTTTACATAGACGCCCGCCATATATCGGTCAGGGAATAGTGACAGGAATGTATCCCTTAGAGTCCATCTGTTCAGACCTCTTCTCGAGAACAAAAATCCCCCTATTGCTAGACCTAAAAATATCCCTATATCTCTAACACACATTGGCATTTGATTGCCATTCACTTCCCAAGAGCGCTCGGCTTTATTGTGACAATTTAAATCTCCAAACCCATAGATAAATGCGGCATATGGGTCCAATTCACCCCATGAAAATAGGCCATGTTCACTTTGGTTATGTCCAATTCCTTTCGAATTAGAGTTCTGAGTATTGCCCCATGAATCTTCAGAATAATAATCAAATGTATTAGCTCTCCCTGATAATTCTGGAACGCTATCTGCTGGCAAATATGCAGGTACTAAAAAAAATGAAATCAAAATAAAAGTGGAGACTCCTCCAACCCAATTTCCAACTTTGCGTTCGCGGTTGCGATTGTCTAATCCGTTGGCTTCCATATCTTTGTCGAAGTAGAATCAGCGGATATGTTTTGCCTAGAACTGTCGTGGCAAGTATATGGAGGAGAAAGTTGGATTCAAAAGAGCGTTCTCCGCATCTGTTGTTTTAGGATTATATTCTGGGTTCATGCTTGCTGTTGCAATTGCAATGAGTATGAATAAAGATGGTTTACAACTGGCTACCTTTCTCTGGGGATTGACCATTGTACTATGCGCCTTATTTTTGACGCCTGTTCTTGCAAGTGGGAGAAAAAGAGGCAGACCGGAGACTGATGAAGATTTGACTAAATTGCGTCTAGCATTAGATGAATTCAATGAAGGAATAGGTGGTTGGCGTACCTTATCCCACGTCAGAGGAGAAGGAATGGGTGTATCGATTTCTCTATCTAATGCCTCTAATCCATTGACCATCATTGAAAAATCATTACAGATAGCAGATAAATGTAAAATAATATTCCGGTTTCCAAAAAATGACCCTTCATTAAGAGATAGAACATTGCCGATATTAGAACAAAAGGTAGGGGCTTCTAGAATTCAGCGTAGAACGAAATCTCTAACCGTAATTCCAATAGTAATTCTTGATCGGTCAACTATCATTACCAGAGCCATGATGCTATGCCCCCCATTGATGGCTGCCGGAGCAATGGGTTTCTATTCAGTTGCACCTGAACAGCCAACTCTTGCATTTGTAGGGGCAGCAGCAGGTGCAATATTGGGCATGTTAGTTGTGACAAATAAGGGACGATAAATACCGGAGGAATAAAACCAAAGCCCGCCTTGTCTCAAATATGCGGGAAATTACTCTTTTTTGGAAAAGAGTCCGTTTGATTGAAACCGACATTGCACCTTTACTCGACATTGTAAACAGTGCTGTGTTTCTTGCCTACATCAAAAGAACTCCAAAAGACATTAGAATGCTAATGAAAACAAACTTCAAACCAGGTAAGAATCCTGAAGATTTGAATTCATTATATTTCTTTGAATTGCTAGATATACATCATTCTCCCGAAGATGGCGATGATAGTTATGTATTGAATGTTCGTCTAAATCATCCACTTTCTAATTTCAATGCTAGGACAGGAGGAACAACTGCTGCACCGGGTTGTAGATTAGATGGTGAAGGGCTGACTTATATCTTACAAGGCGGTAACATTCGCCTTCGACTAGTAGCTGCTATGGCGAGATTAATGGCTAAACCTGATAGAATCTCCGCTAGGAAATTGGACTTTTCTACAGCCAATGCGTCTGGCCCTCTTAGTGCAAAACAATTGAAGTTAGCCAAATATGCATATGATTGTGGATGGTATGATTTCAACAAACGAGTTCGAATATCAGATATGGCTGAAGATTTGAATCTCGCAAGAGCGACTCTTGCAGAGCACCTGTCCCGAATAGAAAGCATCGTTATGGATGATATGATGGGTTCATTTTCCAATATAAAAATACATCCAGACGAATATTCTATGTTCAAAGAAATGGTAGAATTAGATGCTGAAGATGAGTACTCTGATGATAAATTCTTCAAAAAACTACTCACAAACATTCATGCAAATATGGATTATGAAGATACTCAAGATGCTGATAATGAGAATATTTGATTTCGACTGGTTTACTAAATATGAGAACTGAGGGATTACAATGGAAGATGTATCCAACCTGATTAAACGTCTTCGTGAATCAGGTGTTACTGTACCAAAGGTTGTTGAAAACGCAATGCTGAAAGTCTGTATTAAAGACTTTACAGATTATGATGCGGAGGGATTCTATAACGATCGGCCGGTTGTTTTTCTTGAAACTCAAAGAGGTGGAGTGAAGACAATCTCCGCCCCTCATATGATTGCAACATTACTACATAACCTAGAACTAAGCCACGGTCAAGATGTTGTAATCTTTGGAGCAAAGGGCGGTTATGTAAGTGCTTTAGTTGCACATATTATAGGAGAAAATGGCCGAGTCACGGTACTGGATCCATCCAATGAAGTAATCACTCATATTTCGCTCAACCTCAGAGGATTCCCCACGGTTGAATGTCACACCATTATTGATTCAATTGACATCTCGTTGCCACCTCTAAATAGGGTATTGGTAACTGGACAAATAGAAAGTTTGCCAGATTGGTTGATCGATGGAATGAGCAATGGTGGATTCGCAATTGCACCGATTGGAACAAAGGATTCACAACGATTATTAAAAATTGAAAAGCAAGATGATGATTTATTGGAGACTGATTTGGGTAGCGTAATATTTGGCCCAGTGGATATTGCTGATTCCGTTATTGAAACTCCATCTCCTGAAGAAATGGCTGAACTTGTTGAGCAAGTCATTGAATTGATGAGTGGAATAGGCATTATTGAGAGTGAAGATCGGAGTAAATTGTATGATTTGGTTGCAGAATTAAGGCAACTGCCTGATGATTTACCACCGCCCGAAGAAATGGAAGACCCGTCCGAGCATCCAATGATGAAGTTAATCTCAGAAAAAGGTGAATGGTTTGTTCATTTGTGGCCAATAATTCAATCGATGATGGAACCAAAAATTGCATCTTATGGGTCACCAGAAGATAATGAAGGGTCTAAAAGTCACTCTGACTTTATTCCATGAGGTGATTATTTGGCAGGATTAGAAACTGATATTTCCCGACTTTCCAATAAAGATGTTCGAGTCAGAAGGAGAGCAGTAAGGTCTTTGTTTGATGATGATAACCCAATGGCACTCAAGGGATTTGTGCCATTGTTGAATGATAATGATTCTTGGTTTAGAAGTAAATCTCTAGATGCACATCGTAAATGGGCTAAGAATTCAGAAGACCTAATTCCCTTGATGAAAGACCACAAACGAGTTGTTGGAGAACTTCTTGAAAGGATTGATGCACCAGATATTGCTGGAGAGTTGTTGGATGAGAGCGACCACATTATACGTTCATTTGCAGCAAAGAATCTCGCAAAAACCGATTCACTTCACGATTCATTTGCAAAGGATGAACATCACTCGGTACGAGTTATCGCTGCTGAATATTCTAAGAACCTTGAATTGATTTCTGCATTGATTGGAGATTCGCATTCAACTGTACGCCGAACTGCTATTGCAACGGCTGCCCGTGAAGGTTTGGATTTAGATCAAAGAACCTTGGAATTAGGGCTTTCGTCTAGCGACCCTGCACTAAGGTCTCTAGTCGCTTCATTAACTGTAAAATCGGGAGGATTAATGCTTGAAAAGGCATGCAGAGACTCCCATCCTAAAGTTCGAAAAGCGATTGCTGATACCCTAAGATTAGAGGTATTGGAAGTCGATGAAAGAATAGATTCCATCGCCGAGATTTCTCCTGAAATAATTGTTCGTTGGCTGCGAACCCACCATGACTCAAAGGCTACTACTTTGAGATGGTCGATGATAGAAAACACAAATTTGAATTCAAGAGCTCGGTCCAAACTAATCGAACAAATGGAAGGGCGGCTTGATATCGATTTCCAAAGACTAACAGATGTTGCTGAAGACGATTCTACTTTAGTGAGAATTGCAGCGATGAACCTATCAGCCTCCGTCGCTGAGTTATCGGGCGAGGACTCATGAAATCAGGTATCACTTTCCATGCCGATGCGACAGATGGTGCTAGTCGAAGACTAGGCGTAAGTATTGAAATTGCAGGGCCTTTTGAAGGTAACATTCTCGAATTGAGATTCCCAAGATGGATTCCTGGCTCATACCTGATTAGAGAGCCGATGCAACATCTCACGGATTTAGCAGCATCGTGCGATGGCAATGAAGTCAAAGTTCAACGTATTGATGTAGATGGTTTGCGAATAAAAGGTATAAGTGAGTCTAGTAAGGTCTTGATTACATACAAAGTATTAGCGGCTGAAATGACATGTAGGGCGAATCATTTAGATAAATCACATGTTCATATTATGCCACCTTATACATGGATGATTCCGACTCGTGGAATCGATTCTAATCGAATGAATCAATCACATAGAGTTACACTGGATAAACCAAATGATTGGCAAACTGCAATTCAACTTCCTGGAAAAGAAGGTGAATGGTTTGCAGAAGGTAGAGATGAATTATTGGATGCGATAATAGAATCAAATCCCAATCAAATGATTTCATTTGAAATAGAGGGTTGTATGCAGCACCTCAAGTTATGGGATTCGGGCAGTTTAGAGATTCCAAAACGAGGATTAGACCGTTTTGTCGAAGCCATGAAGGCTGTGATCAAAGAACACTACGCACTGTTCGGCATACCAGAATGGAAAGAGTACTGGACTGTATTGCATTTGACAAATAGCGGAAGGGGTGGCCTAGAGCATTTGCGTAGTCAAACATCAATGATGCCCAGAAGATGCCTCCAAGAAGGAAATGAAGACGATTGGCTTGATTTGGTATCATTATTCAGTCATGAATTCCTTCATCAGTGGAATGTTAAGCAACTGAGACCCAAAAATTTCCTTGAATTTGACTTACAGAAAGAAGTCCATACAGACTTACTATGGTGGTTTGAGGGCCTAACCTCTTGGCTAGGAGATATCCTGTGTCTTCGAAGTGGTGCTTGGACTGAGGAAGACTGGCGTAAGGATTGGACTAGGAAGATGAAGCGCCACACCGATAGGAATGGCATGGAGCATGAATCTCTACAAGAAAGCAGTCATGATTCTTGGATTCACCTTTATCGTCCAAATTCGTACAGCAGAGAGGTTCAAATTTCTTATTATCTGGAAGGGGAGATGGCTATTTTTTGCCTGGATGTAGAACTGCGGCGTAGATCTAAGGGTAAATATGGAATGGATGATGTTATGGTCAAACTGTATAATGAATTCAAATTAGATTCAAAAACCCCTGGAATTACCCACTCTGATATCAAACGTACTCTAGTGAATATGGAAGGTGGAAGAAGATTGGGTGTTCTCCTCGATACGCTGGTTAGTCAGCGCAGTGCACCAGATACGACTGCAGCTATGGGTAGTCTTGGTTTGAAGATGATTGCTGACAAAAAGGCCAAAGGTGCTTGGCTAGGGCTGAATATGGCTAATTCACCAGGATTGACAAAGGTGAAAACTCACCTAACTGGATCCCCTTGTAGAACTGAAATTTACACTGGTGATGAGATAGTTGCAATCGATGGACTAAGAGTGAAATCATGCAAAGAAATATCTGCTGCAATCTATGGTAATCAAGATATTGTGACAAACATCACAGTCGCTCGGGAAGGAGTTATTCACGAAGTTGAGATTACCCCGATTACAAATCCACAACATTTGACCAAAATCGAAGGAAAGGGCAACAAAATATGGGATGCTATCAAGGCATCACGCCAATGATTATTCAACTCGTTCTAACTCTTCGAGCAGGATATGGATTGGTGGCATATGGCTAGCAATAGTGTGCTTGCTAGTTTTTGCAGGAAATAGACCATCACCCATGCTCATATCGATTACATCTTGTTTTGTGATATCAGCCAATCCGCAACCGGGCCATGTAGTTACTGTGATTTCATCATCAGCAAGGTAATCTATCAATATCACTGGAACCCTCTTTAGCGACAAAGAAAGGGCTACTGAATAACGGTGGTGCCCATCTAAAATTGCACCTGTAGCCGAATCTACCAGTAAAGGCTTAGTGAATCCGCCCCATCTTTTTGTCATCTCTAACAACTTATCTCGGTTCCTAATTTTAATCTCTTCATGGGGTTTTAGCCAATCGATAGCAACAAGTGTGACATCCTCTGCTTCCCACGACATAGCACATTCCAAGGTGATAGTTGGGATAATGCTTTGGAAAGGATGAGCGTGACACGGTTCATGGAGGAGGGGAGAATCGCTGATGTCTCGGGTGAGAATTTCCCCGAACTAATCCCTCTTGATGAGGATGTATCCCATGTATTGGATGTTCTTTGCTCTGGTGGCTATGGCGCATGGATCGTTGGTGGAGCGGTTAGAGACTGTATATTAGGAAAAATACCGACTGAATTCGATATCTGTACAGATGCAACACCGGAACAAGTGATTGATTCCTTCGAAGAAACAATACCTACCGGTATCAAATTTGGTACAATTACCGTAAAGAGCGGTAATTCACAGTATGAAGTAACTACACTCAGGACAGAAACAGGATATGGAGACGGCAGGAGGCCTGACGTCGTAGAATGGGGCACTAGTCTTGAAATCGACCTTTCGAGAAGGGATTTCACAATGAATGCGATGGCATATGATTGTGCTAGAGAATTGCTACATGACCCATTTGGTGGCAAAGAGGACTTAGCATCTGGAAATTTGCGTGCTGTTGGTGACCCACAGCACAGACTTTCCGAAGATGGATTGCGAATAATGCGCGCTTACCGCTTCATGGATCGCCAGGAAAGGGGGATTTGGAGACCAGACAAGGAATTGTCTGCTGCATTGATTGATAATCGAGCAATGCTAGCTCTTGTCTCAATTGAACGTATTTGGAATGAATTAGAGAGAATTATCTTAGGTTCAAATGCCGATGTTGTTCTTGCAAGAATGAACAGAGACGCTATACTACCTGCTATTATTGGGGTTTCAATACCACTTGAGTTATTTGAATTGGTAACTAAATTACCTCCTGACTTGGAAGCCAGAATAGCCATCTTATTTTCAGCGCTTAAATCCAAAGAAGTTGACGATATATTGACTCGTTTAAGAGCCTCGAACAAAGTAATCAAGCGGGCCAAACATTTGCATTTCTTAGTTCATAACACGCCATCTGCAAACGAGTTAAGGCTCTATAGAAAGGTAGTTTCAGGAGAAGTTCAGACACACTCTTTACTTCGTTCGGTTATTGGTGAAGATACATCATTAATCATAAAATCACTACAGTATCCTGACGATGTTGCTTGTTTGATCGATGGAGATTGGTTGATGGCTAAAACTGGTCTTAGGCCCGGAGTCAAATTGGGACGACTCAAGGATTGGTTGTATCGGATTCAGATAGAACGTGCCTACACCACCATATCTCAAATGGAAACTGCACTGTGCACCATTACTTGGAGCCATGGCGATGCTTCTGATTGGCCCAAACCACAATGGCCGTGACGACCACACATTATTGTGCGATTAGTTTCTGGTAGGGACGATGTCAGAAGTTGAAGGCGGCAAAAACCTCCTCGGAATTCTTGGCGGAACTTCCCTTATTGCGGGGTTTGCTTTGATTGGATTGAGCCCAGGTCTTGGATTTACTTGCTGTTTATTTGGAATTTTTGGATTGGTCGCTAGTGCGATTACTTCTTCTGCAGCGGCTTTCAATAACCCAGATGGAAAAATGGTTCTCCAGCAAGGAGATGATGGGCAATGGAATTGGATCAAGAGTTCAACTGAATCTAATCAACAAGTTGCCCAAGGTGGTGCTGCGCAGTATAATGATCAGACAACTCAGGTTCTCACAAGAGTTGTTTCCGAAGTACGTGGTGGAACTAAACTCGAAGATTTAGAGGATACGGAACTTGAAACTCTTGCTAGTGCATATGGAATAACTGGTGGTTCTAAACAACAGAAAATTGTAGCCCTAAATAATTCAGAATTGGCTAGTAAAGCCCTGAAATTGTCTGCAATTGCTGCAGCCGGTGGAATCGGTGTAGTCGGTGGCGCAAAGATTGTTCAATCGGCCAGAGAACGTGCAGTTGAGCGAGCTGAAGAGATGCGTGAACAAGGTAAAGCGAAATTACAAGAAAAAATCGAAAAGGGCAAAGACCGAATCAATTCAAAAACACCTCCTGATGAGGCTGGTGAAACCGCTGAAGAGAGGGTGCAGAATGCCGTATTAGAACAGATGGCACAAAAAATTAAGGAACTCGATTTAACTCCTGAAAGATTTATTGAATTAGCGGATTTAGACAAAGACCAGAAACTTGATGCAAGCGAGATAGTAGTTGCCCTTTCTACTATAATGGGAATTTCAGTACCTGGATTCATAGTGGTTAATGCTCTCAAAAAAATGGATTTGGATGGAGATGGAAAACTAGATTCTAGTGAACTTCATAATTTATGGTCTCGCTTGGGAATAGAGATAGAATCTGAATTTGATGATGAAGAGATGGATGCTGTTTTCGAAGAAATTGAGTTAGAAGAAGAGGTGCAAGAGGTCACACCTACTGCTAGCGAAACTCCAGATGTAATTGTCGAAGAGGCTGAAGAGACTACGACCGAAGAGGCTACGGCTGAAGATACTGAAGAGATAGTAGTCGATGAATCCCCTCAACCTGAAGTTAGTAAAGATGTAACAAGCACAGAATTGACTAGTGGAATTGATACTGAATTTGAAGAATATATTATTGAGATAGAGAAGGCTAGATTTTCTAGTGAAAGGCGTGAACTGCTGGCTAAGCAGGTCAACGAATATCTAGTTAAGATTCGCATAACAAAGATCGAGAGAACATTGATTGGAGACCCCATATATCGTGGTGGACAATCGATAAGGGGACTGATTGATGGTGGACCATATTCTGGAATTGTCAAAATACCAGTTACCTATAATGAACAAATTCTAGAATTCCAAGAAGGGGATGACCTCAATGTATGGGTTAGACTTGTTGACTTCTCTTCAAGCCTTAAGAGACCGGTGCTTGAAGCGAGTTCACTGGAATGATTCGTATCTCCTCGCAGTTGATGAATCAAATGTAATTTCCAAACAAGTACTGATATATTATTCACTTCAGCGATGAGGTGTAGGTGTGAGAATGTCTTCTTTTAGAATCTGCTCGAATTGCTATGGTTACCGGGTTTACCCATGGATGGGATTCATGACTGGGGAACGTTACCAATGTCAAGACTGTGAAGAGATACTAATCATGCCACTTGAGTTTGATAGTACTGAAAATTATGTGGAATTTCTCAAAGTACAGAGTCCAGAAAAATTTGCTCAAATTGAAGATGAGCTCAAAAGCGCAGAAAAAGAACCTGAAGTGCCAGAATATACACAAAAGGATGAGACGTTTGAATTATCTCCTAATGAAAAAATGTCACATATTTGTATATTTGAAAGTTGTCAGAAAGGGAAAAAGGGTGGAACAGATTATTGCCGAAAACATTGGCGCGAGGGGCAGGATCTTGAATTTTAAACTTGTTTGAATGGGCTTTGGGTGGGCCATTCTAGACGCTACCCTTGCGCTCATTTTGAGCGCCCCCATGCAATTATTGAAATAGTCCAACCTTGTACTCGATTCATGTCAGATAATGGGGCAAGGGAAGTAATACGTGCATATTTGTCCACGCATAACATTGGACCTGGGCAACAGGCTTCGCGACGCGATATCCAAGTATGGTGTTGGAAAAATCAAAATCGATATGGTGCAACAGTTGGCGAAGGAACATATCTGCAACAAATTGGAAAGATGATTATTGGCAGTAAAAAATGGGAGTCACAACGACACTCAGACGGGTGGGATGATGTATTCTGTCCATCTTCATCTGGGAAATCATATGTCGTAGTTTATGACCCAACTGCTTAATCAATGGATGGTTGAGCAGTGGGCCTTTCAGCACCTACCCTCGTGTTCAAAATGAAGCATAGAGCCCCATTTATTCACCATCAATTTAATGAAGCGAGACTTATTCGCTTCAAACATGAATAGACAAGTCATATTCTCGGTTTTGATATCACTAGTGATGATTATTTCCGGGTGTATTGGCAACACAAAAACAGATGATGTTAGCGAAGTAGAAGATGATGTTAGCGAAGGAGATAGTTTCAATGTCATCTTCAATTCAGGATTTGAGAATGATTCCATTCATGTCTTTGCTGAAAATACAAGTGCACCCTGCACAGATGATATGAGAGGAATCGATTATTCTGTTGGCAATAATGGCGATTGGGAACAAGATTTGGAAAACACACCTTTTGGTGAATCGCTATTTTGCTTTGGAGGAGGGGATCGAAGTCAAAGAGGCATTGATATCGTCCAAGATCCTGATGACTCAAATAATCAAGCCATGCACATGTGGATTGTTGAACCTGCAGAAAATATTTCAGATACTGATGATATTGCTTGCAATGGCGAAGAGAAAGGGGCACGAAAAGCAAGAATACAGCATGTGTTGAAGAATAATTCTGAACTTTATTCATTCCAATACCAAGTGAAAATTCGCTTGGGAGACAGTTTCCAAACGCTAGTCGATTCAGAATACGATTTCAACTGGATGACGATTGGAGAATTTTGGAATAATCAACCCAGTGAAGATAATTCGTTCCGAATCACGCTAAATTTGGTCAAACCAAATAATGCGAGTGGGACGCCATTTTATTTTGGTATGAAGGCGGACAAACAAGATGATGGGGCCAGTGATTGGGATTCGGCTTGGCCCGAAGAAATCGTATCCAATGTCGAAGTTCCCATTGGTTCATGGTTCACATTGGATGTGACAATTATCGAAGGTGACCAACAGAATGGAAGGGCAATAGTTCATGCTACTATTGATGATGTTGAATATGAGGTTGCAAATATCACAGATTGGACACACGCGCCTTCCGACTCAAGTCCTGACGGGTTTAGTGTGATTAATACAATGAAACTATACACAAGTGGTTCGGTAATGTGTGGATTGAATGATAGTGACCAAAGACTTGAGGTCTGGTGGGATGATTACAAAATTGGTATTCCAGAATAATTAGCTCACGAAATCACAGGAATCAACACTTATTCAATTTTTAAACATAGAAGCAAAGGGTAGCGAACAAACAGACCCACTGAAAGCCCATCAAACTACCATATTCAGTTGGAAGGGGGTTCGGGTCAAATACAAGTCAAGGCATTTCGGTCAGTGAACATAGATTTTCCCGCCTGGGAGAAAGAAAATAACATAAATCATTCCAATAAATATAAACAAGACAAATAGGACCTCAGTAAGTTTTTTCAACCATCGCGTCAAAATGCCATCATCCTTGTCTTTACTCTTTTCGCTATCCCGTTTGTTGTTTTTTTCTCCATCATCCTTGACCTTACTCTTTTCGCTATCCCGTTTGTTGTTTTTTTCTCTATCAGATGCTTTTTTAGCCCTCATAGCCTTATGACATTTATCACTACAATACTTGTATTGCTTTCGATGCTTGCGCCATCTCCGGGCATCTTCATTACAGAATAAACATTTCTTCGAGTCAAATCCCCTATTCGTCAGTTTGTGCAAAAGAAAACCGAGCACACAAAAAGTGGTTATTCCAGCCGCATTGATCATAAATGTCTCAACCATAACCTCTGATAATCGTCCTTACTTTTCAATTCGCCTCTGTATTTCCGCCATTATATCCTCAAACTCTTTGCGTCGTTGGTCGCTGTCAGAGTAATGTTCCTTGTTCATGGAGATAGGGCCCTTTCATCCTTGATGTGAATTTTGCATAGATGTGAATTTCAATAAATCGGAAGGGAACCCCTCTGTATAACTCGTGGTTGGATGGGTACCCATTGCATACCCGTCTGATCAAAGGGGCCCCCTTTGCATTGGAAACTGCTCAAACCTTATCCCAATGCAATTACTGGTTCTACCATGGTCGTAATTCAATGCCCTCATTGTGGAGAAGATGTTGAATTAGAAGACGGGGCATCAGGATTGTTTGATTGCCCTTATTGCAACAAAGATTTTGCGTGGAACGGAGATTTTCAAACTAATGATTTGAAAGTCAAATTTTTACTATTTTTGTTTGGTATATTTTCTCCAAGTCTCCTTTTCTTTGTCAGTTTATGGATAATGATTGCAGTATTCCCTCCTAGTGGTTGGGATCTTCTTTTTTACTTCGTAATTAGCATAGGTATTTGCGTATTATACACGCTAAGTCTAGCTATTTATGGTGGGTTGACAAAGAACAAACCACTATTGCAAGGAATATTGTTATCGTTAGTAGCAAGTTATCTGGTAATTTACATGTACGCTGATGCTGTGTAATTTTTTATGAAAATGGAAAGGGTTCATCCGAAACCCCTTAGCACTTTACTTTCCGATACAAAGGGGATTCAGTGGGCCGATACAGACGCTACCCACTGCTCAGGGTTTAATTGCACGCCCTATGACAATACGCTGTACTTCCTGGGTTCCTTCATAGATTTGAGTGATCTTAGCATCTCTGAAGAAACGCTCTACTGGGAAATCCTTGGTATATCCATATCCGCCTAGGATTTGAACTGCTCTTTCAGATACCCACATTGCGGTATCTCCGGCAAATAACTTAGCCATACTCGCTTCCTTTGTATGTCTTGGCCCACCATTCTCATAGTGTTCCCCCTTAGCCCAAGATGCTCTATAGACCAGAAGGCGCGCCGCATCTATTCGGGTTGCCATATCTGCAAGATAAGATGTTATCATCTGATGATGAGCGATTGGTTTACCGAATGCTTCTCGTTCATGAGCGTACTTCAGTGCAGCCTCATATGCACCTTGAGCAATACCGAGTGCTTGTGCTGCAATTCCAATTCTTGAGTTGTCTAAAGCATTCATTGCGATTGCAAAACCTTTGCCTGGCCCTTTCAGAACATTTTCAACTGGGACTTTGCAATCCTTTAGAATAAGAGTACAGGTATCAGAAGAGCGTATTCCTAACTTATCCTCTTTCTTACCTACTGTAAATCCTTCAAATGACTGCTCTACGATGAACGCAGTGGAGCCTCCGTGCTTCTTTACACCATAATCTGGATGATCTACATCTTTCGCAAATAATACATAAATTTGGGCTTGCTCACCGTTGGTAACCCACATTTTCTCTCCATTGAGAATGTAGTGGCCTCCATCATCTGATAATTTTGCTTTGCATATCATTGCCGCAGCATCGGTTCCTGCACCAGCCTCTGATAGAGAGTAGGCTCCAACTTCACCAGCCGCAAGGCGTGGCAAATAATTCGCCTTCTGCTCATCATTGCCATGAAGAGCTATTGTTTTGGAGCATAATCCGACATGAACACAATACATTACAGCAAAGGAGGGGTCTATGCGCGCTAGTTCCTCGATGATAATTGATTCAGAGACATCATCTACGGGGTTGCCACCGTATTCTTCTGGGATTGTAATACTTTGAAGGCCGTAATCAAGGAATTGAGCCCATTCTTCGGCTGGCGGAATTTGGTTTGCATCCCTGTGCTCGATGGTAGGCGGCAAGATGGATTCAGCGAAGTCTCTAACAAGTTCTCGAATCATCTGTTGCTCATCAGTCTCTTCAAAGCGCATGTTACAGGCCAGAGGGCTAGAGCATTTTAGGCAGACCCTTGTAAAACTCACATTATACAGTGCGTTCATATATTTGATGTGAAACGGCGCAACAGGGTTTGGACCATGGACGAAGAAATAATGGAGTTTGGAATCGCACACAGCCGTAAGTATTCTAGGGACCACTTATGGTTCCAAGAAAAGGATGACCGCTTGGTAATTGGAATTTCTGATTATCTAGCAGCAGAAATCGGAGAAGTTCTCCGGGTCATCCTACCGCACGCTGAAACCGAGGTCGATGAAGAGCAGAATTTATTCTCAATTTGGACAGCAGATGAAAAATTGACTTTCCCAAGTCCATTTGCAGGTCAACTCGTAGAAGTAAACGGAGAAGTTGAAATTAATCCAGATTTGGTTAATGATTCACCTTATGATTTAGGCTGGATTGTTATATTAAATCCACACGATGTAGATATGGAAAATCTGCTTGAGCCTGACGAATACGTCGACTTTTTGGCTGAAGATTGAACCAGATGCCTTCCGGCAGCCTCTTCAACATGAGGCCATGCGAGTGATTAGTATGGACCTTGATCGCCACGACTTCCAACTCAATGAGTTGATTGAACGTATCAAAGGTCATGACCACCGGCTTATTGCTCTGCAGATTCCTGAAGGGCTCAAGATGCAAGCACTCGAAATGATGGATGAAATCGAAGATGAAACGTCGGCAAAGGTAATTCTCGCCGCAGATCCATGTTACGGTGCATGTGATTTAGTCCACGACAAGATGAAGTCGATGGGTGTTGAGTTAGTTGCACACATGGGACATTCTCAGATGAACATAGATTCAGGAATGCCGACTCAATTTATCGATGTTACTTATGATGGAGACCCTGCTATCGACCCAGTATTACCAATTTTAGCGCAGCACCGTGCTATTGCACAAGCTCGACTAACAGAAGGAGATATCTCGGAGTTAAGTGAAGAAGAGGCAAAAAATCGCTTCCTTGACGCTGTTGGTAGAGTTGCACCCCTCAAAGGTACCAAACTGGGATTAGTCGCTTCGATTCAACACTTACACCTAGTTTTTGACTACAAGGAACGCTTTGAAGCAGCGGGCTATGTGGTTGAAGTTCCTGTCGGCGGCGCCAGACTTACATTCCCTGGCCAAGTTCTTGGATGCAATTATTCAGGGGATGACGACCAAATCGGCCACTACCTATTCCTTGGAAGTGGCGATTTCCATCCAATTGGACTTGCACTACATACCGGTAAACCACTAGCAATGCTTGACCCATACACAGGGGATGCCAGCGAGATGGGCTCTGAGCGTATAGAAAGGATACTAAGGCAACGTTTCGGTCTAATAATGGCGATTCAAGAGTCTCAAAACTTTGCGATTTTAATCGGTGAAAAACCTGGGCAAATGCGTCGTAGCCTTGCTCTTAAGTTGAAAAGAACACTCGAAAAGCATGGTAAGAAGGGATATCTGTTAGCCCTAGAACATGTTGGCCCTGAACTGATTGATTTCTATCCAGTTGATGCATTTGTCAATACGGCCTGTCCCAGAATAGCAATCGATGATTTTGTGAAATATGCCAAACCTTTGGTTACGCCTTTCGAACTAGAAGTCGCTCTTGGGGAAAAGAAGTGGGAAACCGGTTATCAGTTCGATGAGATACCTTGAGACCACTTCTCCAGTTGAAAGTTCAATAACCATAGACTATAACCATCTGAAGTCATGAGTTCCTACTTAGACCGTATTGGTGCTGGCCTCATCCTCAGTAATCCTGAGATATTTGGTTTCGACTTTATTCCAGATGTGCTAGTTGGCAGAGAAGATATCCAAGGGCAACTTGCAGCTATCTTCAGCAGTATAGCCCACCCCGAAGGAACTGGCAGAGCGGTTGTAACCGGACCTGTTGGCTCGGGAAAAACCGCTTTAGTGAGGCGCTTTTGTGACGATGTAGTAAGGCATCTTGCTGAAAGAAGGAATATCAAAGCGGTTCATGTAAACTGTCGTAATGCCGCCACTGCATCAAGAGTTATGCAGAAAATTGTCCAAGAGTTGGACCCTGGCCACCCCGACCGTGGACTTGGAGTAGGAGAATTACTCACAAGCCTCAGAAGAATGATGCAAAGTGATAATGCGCATCTAATCGTGGTGCTCGATGAGGTTGACCATCTCTTGCGACAATCTGGTGACGATGTAATTTACAAATTGATGCGAATCGATGAAGATAGGGACAAAGCAGGAACCCTGTCGATGATTTTGATTAGCCAAGAACAGGTTCTTGATCTGCTTGAAGGTGCAGTGATTTCACGAATGGGAAGAACAAATCACATCAGGATGCCTCCTTATGATGAAGCCGGTTTGTTAAAGATAGTATCACAGAGGCGAGATTTGGGCTTGGTAACGGGCTCCTGCCCAGATGATATCTTGAATTTGATATCTCAAGCGGCTGCTCCATCCGGAGATGCGCGACAATCGATTGAATTGTTGGAAGGTGCTGCAAAGAGAGCCGAAACCGCAGGTCGGTCGCTGATTGAATCAAAGGATGTACAGAAAACAGTCGTGACCATGCCGACAAATTTCGATTCGATGAATATCGAAGAGATACCGCCACATGCCATGTTAATTTTACTTGGATTGTGCCGTAGGCTAAAACGTCAAGAAAATGTAACTAGTGGAGAGGCTGAAAAACTGTACCATGTTGTGTGTGAAGAATTTGACCAAGAGCCAAAAGGACACACCACATTTTGGAAGCATCTCAAGCGTCTGGCGCAAGAAGATATCGTTGTAACCCGTACCGCCAAATCGGAGGTCGGAAGAGGTAGAACACAACACATCTCGATGCCCCACATGCTACCTAGTGATGTTGCACGGCGCCTAGAAACACTCATTCCCACTCGACTACGCCGCTAAAACAATTGTTTCCTTCGCACAAAGGGCCTAAATACCCGTCCTATGTCGGCAGGCTGCTCAAAGAGTTGATACCATGGCAGATACCACATTCGTCGCAGTAGTCAATGACACAGATCCCGCTAACGACGGCCGTTCATACAACATGACTGTGAGTGGAAATAACCTCTCTCAGTTCCTCGGTAAAAAGATCGGAGATGTTGTTGATGGAATATTCGTAGGAGAGGGTGAATTAACCCTTGCTGGATACAAGTTAGAGGTTACTGGCGGTTCCGATAAAACCGGCACTCCAATGCGCTCAGACCTCAGTGGAGGAGTTCGCCAATCAGTTCTTGTAACACAATCTACCGGCTTCAAGGGACACAGCCTTGTCCACAAGACAAAGGGTGGCGAAAAGAAGCGATTCCGCTACAAACCTGATGGAATGCGCAAGCGTCGCTATTTCCGTGGCAACACTATCACTCAAGATACCCGCCAGATTAATCTCAAAGTTGTAGAGGCTGCTAACAAGAGCCTTGCAGACATCCTCGGAGCAAGTTCAGCGGAGAGCAGTGAGTGAAGCCGCGAGGCTGATCTCTGAGGAACTGGGGGACAGGAAGCATGGCACGCAAGCTTCCTGCTCAACCAGTAATCAACATTGGATTAGTCGGTCACGTCGACCACGGTAAGACCACTTTAACCCAAGCCCTATCTGGGGTTTGGACCGATACTCATTCCGAAGAAAGAAAACGTGGTATTTCGATTAAGTTAGGATATGCAGATACCGCTTTTTACAAAACTAGCAAGGGAGAATATTACGCCACTGGGCGTAAACCTGGAGGCGGCAATGACGATATTACCGAACTTCAGAGAGTCATTTCATTCGTTGACGCTCCTGGCCACGAGACATTGATGGCGATTATGATTACGGGTGCAAGTATCATGGATGGAGCAATGCTGATGGTTGCTGCTAACGAATCCTGTCCGCAGCCTCAAACCCGTGAACACTTGATGGCACTAGAGATTGCAGGTATCAAAAATATCGTAATTGTACAAAACAAAATCGACCTAGTCGGCCGTGAGCGTGCCCTTGAATCATATTCTGAGATTCAGAAGTTCCTCAAAGGTACAATTGCGGAAGATGCTCCAATCATCCCAGTTTCGGCTCACCATGATGTCAACCTCGACATCCTAATTCAAGCGATTGAAGCAACAATTCCAACTCCAGACAGATCAAAAGATGCAAGAGCAATAATGCATGTAGCACGCTCTTTTGACATCAACAGGCCTGGCACTCGTCCAACTAAACTACGCGGAGGAGTAATCGGAGGCAGTATTGTTGAAGGTGAATTCAATATTGGCGATGAAATTGTCATCGGCCCTGGAAGAAAGATTGAGAAAGGTAACAAATCTCACTATGAACCAATCCATTCCAAGGTTGCAAGTATGCAAGGTGGAGGACTAAATCTCGAGAATATGCATGCAGGTGGCCTTTGTGGAATGGCCACACCACTCGACCCTGCGATTACAACGGCTGACAATTTATCGGGCCAAGTAGTTGCTAGAGTTGGCGACCTACCTGAAGTTCGTGAGTCGGTGACTATCTCTCTCAATTTGATGAAGAACATGGTTTCTGGAGAAGGTGATGATGCGTCTCCAATCGTACCATTGCGTCCGAATGAAATGCTGATGGTCAATGTTGCAACCGCAACTAGCGTAGGTGTTGTATCCAACACTGGGAAAGGTAAAGCAACACTGAATCTACGCCTGCCAATCTGTGCTGATGAAGGACAACGAATCTCTCTTTCGAGGAGAGTTGGTTCCCGTTGGCGACTGATTGGCCATGGGACTATCGAGTGATTTCCATGCACCGAATATTGGTAGATGCCTGCGGCTGGGCCGCAGTCATCGAAGCCGGTATCAATATCGATCAAGCACTGCTGGATTGTGCAGGGACCAAGGAATTAGCAATTGTTCCAAATGTTATCACTGAAATTAAAGCATTAAACGACCGTAAATTAATGGTTTCAATGTTGGTATCAAAGGCCGAAATGATTACTCCACCTGCAGACTCTGGAAATCATACTGATGACCAATTATTAGCATTGGCTAAAGAGAAAAATTGGCCAATACTAACTGTTGATACCGAACTAAAAAGAAGATTATCTCAGGCTAATATTCCTTGGATAGAGGTTAGTGGTCAATCACATCTACGGCAAGTTGGTTGATTATTTTAGAGGTCTTAACCAAATAATCTCAAGGCAAGGTGAATAGGACATCGTCGTCATGTCCATCTAGTAATCTTAGCTTGACGCCAGCATCAATCCAAGCATGTGCGTAATTTATTGCTCCATAAGCACGCACATAGTCACCATTGTCCATGAAATGCTTAGCATCACTAGCATAATCATCTGCCATCCTCATCATAACCTGAAGTTGTTTATTCTCTTCAGTCCCTTCTTCATGGATTGGAGTAGCCTTGGCTCTCGCTCTTTTTGTGAGATCGAGATAATGATTTAGTTTATCTTCGGTAATCGTATCACTAATCTCCAATCTAATCACCTCTTTGACGAGAGAGTAGTCGATTAACATCTGAAGAACGCCCAAGAGAGTCGTATAGATCAATCGCTAGTGAAATCCGGCCTTCATCCTCTGCAGCACATGCTCTCTTGAAGATACGACGCCTCTCATCCCAATCGCTTGCTACCTTGGCTTCTGCAACCATCTTCTGTAATTCGACTCTTCTCAATTGTGAAAGTTCTGGTGATTGCCAGATTCTAACTAGTCCATCACGTTTGATGCTAGCCATCGTATCTGCTGCCAAGCCAATTAAGAAATCACCTAAGTTAGTATTTGTCGACTCGAGATGAACATCTTCAGTCATACAGTGCAGACTACCTTCTATCGACAGAACCCACCATCCATCCCCGGCTCTATGAGACGAGAGAGGTTCAAGGGACCGTGCATCGATTGTTTCCAAATTATCCCAGCCATAGGGGTGAGGTGTACCTTCCCACAACATTCCATCCGCTGATTGTAAGAGAAGACGGCCTCCCGACATCCGACTTACCCAAGACCAAACCCGGTCTTCAAGCAATCTTTGTGAATCCTCATTGGCTAATCGTGCACAACGTAGCTTTCCATCCTCATCTTGCCACAACAGGTGTTCTCTATCGAACCATCCAACCAATCTTCTCACACCACCTACTTCAAGACGCTTTAGCCCTCTTCCCTCTTGATTGAAAACGTGCAACTGCCCTTGGCGGCAAGAAAGGACCCATCCGCCTCCTGGACGAGGTAAAATATCACTAAAACCGCCAGTAGTAGAACGACCTTCATCGATTTGAGAGCCATCGCTTACTCGTAAGAGGTGGAATCCATGTCCGCTGAGCACACCGAGTTTACCTGAAGCATGGGCTGCAGCATGAACTCTGAAAGGTAGAGCACGGCACCAGCGTTGATTATGATCCTCATCTAGCAGTATAATCTCTAATCCAGTGGATACAAAGAGTTCCCCCCCTACACTACATGCTGTTGAAATCTGATTTGGTGCCTGCCAAGACCTTGAAACGGACCAACTCATATGCTCGCCTCCATCATTCCCCATGCCACTAATTGAGCACGAGCATCATTGGTTAGTTTGAACATTCTAGTTCTGCCTTTTTGTTGCACAGATAGTATCCCCGCTCTATAGAGGCGGTTACACATCTGTGACATCCTTGGCCTTCTGACTTTCAATTTATCCTGAAGTCGGGCATCGGATGGAGAAAACTCACGATCTGAACCGACCTCTATCAGCGTAGCTTCACCACGAGATAGATTGCGCAAGGTTTGGATGTCTAATGGATTGCTTTCTTTTTGACCAATTACTGGCCTTCGGATTGCGGATAGCAAATCTGCAATGCCCACGCCTTTAGGCACTCGCAATGCAGTCAAAAGTTGACCGAACAATCCTTCGACGTCGCCTTGAGGTTCTATTTTCTGTGTTTCCAGGTCATAATTACTCTCTTCAGAAATATATTCTGCTTCTTCAATTGCCTCTTCCTCTACAGTTTCCGTGATTAAAACCGCTTCTGGCTCGTCTGCAACCCATAGGTGGTTTGCATCTACCCCCACTGGATCAGGGGGCGCGTCCGATACTGCTTTCTTGTCAAATGGTGGATTCTCTTGCTTGTTTACTCTATTTCTTGCCGCTAAGGCACCAAATCCGCCCATCGCCGGTAAAGGGGCCGGATATGAGCCTCTAACGGGCTCTTTTGCTAACTCCTCTAAATCTAAATCGAATCCGACGGAGACTTCTGGACCTAATTCCTCAGCTCCTTCATCTTCTTCATCTTCTTCATACAACATATTTGCTGCTGTTTCAATAACTTCTTCTTGAGGTGAATCGAATTTGAGGTCTCTCGGGTTAGCCCTTTCCTCATCTACAAGATCTCGCATTACACGCATTACTTTCGAAGGAACGCCATTTGTTTTCTCAATGATATAATCCAATGCTATATCGGGAATCTTCCATCCAATTTTAGATGTACTTGCCATCCTAGATTCGCATAACTCTTTCACTTCAGCCTTTTCTAATGGTTTGATTATCTCGAAATGGTCAAATCGGTTCACTAATGATTCGGGCCACTGGGCGCGCTGTTCGGTAGATAATACAACAACTACCATGGCATTCAATCTTTCCAATGGTGCGATTAGATTTGCACTGACTTCGGCGAGTGATTTGCCATCAGCATTTGAATAATCAAGAGTAATCAGTGGCAGAGGCCCTTCGACCTCCTCGGTTGCAGTAACTAATCTCGACACCAATTCTTGGGTAGTTGAAGGAATTTCAAAACCAATCATCGAACCATGGATTTCATGGAGTATACGATGGGCGTGCTCCTGGGAAGGAAACATGTCTAAGTGGACCGATTTTCCCGCTTCTTCAGAAACACAACGCAGTAAAGATGTCTTTCCAGAACCAGTTTCACCAATTAACAAAATCATACGTGTATTTCGAGTTTTCAAAAAGCGCGCCCACCTAGCACTTACATCTTCGCGCCCAGCAAGAAGATTGGATTGCCCTTTTTCCAAAGGTCTCGCTTGGAAAGGATTACCCCTAAGGGCTGGAATACCTAAGATGGGAAGAACTTCACTCATAACCGCAGTTGGATTAACCGGGTATATGATGTTTCAGTGAAATGCATTGCTTTAGGCGCCCGTTAAGACGCGTTGAAAGATAAACCATACGCCTGCAGTTTTTCAAAATAACACATTGTTAACGCATAGTTAACGCGTTAGTCCAAGCGTTAATTCGGCGGTTTCTTCATCAAGGAGACACCACTCCCTTCAACCGGAGGAACATGAGTCATGCCAGTTGATGAGAGCCGCCTTCCAGGTTTCTTCAAACTCTCAGTAGAGGAAAGAAGAGCTAAAGTTGCACAATTGGCCAATCTATCTCAAAATGAGGTTGATGCCTTGGCTATTCATGGGGAATTGAACGAGGATGCCGCTGATCGTATGATCGAGAATGTTATTGGCACAATGTCACTCCCAGTAGGCGTAGCAACAAATTTCGTAATCGATGGCTCACCTTACCTAATACCATTCTGCGTAGAAGAAGCAAGTGTTGTTGCCGCAGCCAGTAATATGGCCAAAAGGTGCCTGGTCAAGGGAGGATTCCACACCTCTAACGACAAACCAGTAATGATTGGGCAAATACAAATCCTTGGGCTTGAAGATACAGAGGCTGCAGGTGAAGCAATTCTTACTGCTAAATATGAATTAATGGCCATCTGCAACTCATTGCCTTCGAATATGATAAAACTAGGCGGAGGCTGTAAAGACATCCAGGTAAGAAATATCGACTCGATGTCAGGACGGATGCTGATTATCCATTTGCTCGTAGATACAAGAGATGCTATGGGTGCCAATGCAATCAACACGATGACTGAACGGATCAGTGGCAAAGTAGAGGAGATAACTGGCGGAAGGGTACATCTTCGAATTTTATCGAATCTAGCATCCAATCGTTTGGCGAGAGTAGAAGCAGTATTTACTCCTGAAGAGATGTCCGAGGACGGGAGTAGAGAAAACGGAAGTAAAATCATCACTGGTATCCTTGAGGCTCACCATTTTGCAATGGCAGACCCATACAGAGCCGCTACTCACAATAAAGGAATCATGAATGCAATCAGTGCTATTGCGCTTGCTTGTGGACAAGATTGGCGTGCTATCGAAGCAGGTTGTCATGCTTGGGCTGCTGTTGAAACAGGAAATTACACATCGATGACTCGATGGCACCGGGATGACGAGGGCAACTTAGTTGGCCGGTTAGCCACTCCAATGGCTGTTGGAATCGTGGGTGGTGCATCTAAAGTACACCCAGTGGCAAGAGCAAACCTTGCAATTCTTGGAGTTGAGTCAGCCCAGGAACTTGCTGGAATTATGGCTGCTGCAGGCCTTGCACAGAATCTTGGAGCAATGCGAGCGCTTTCAACAAGTGGTATTCAAGCAGGTCACATGAAACTACATGCCAGAAATATGGCTGTAAGTGCCGGAGCGATTGGCGATGAAATAGAGAGAGTTGCTGCACTTGTTAACTCACAAAGTGGCCCTGTAACTCAACAGTTAGTCAAGGATACTCTCGAGAGCATCCGTGCCTAAGTTCACTCATCCTCTCCAAGTTCGAGAGTAGTCTGCAGCCCGCCTTCTTCATCTGCTTCGTCACGAAGGGCGAGTTTGCTTTCCATGCCGGTTAGCATCCCAGATGATACAACCATTTCCCTGAACCAAGCTTTGACCTTTTTACGATCGGTATGAGGACAACCAAACATCTCTGAGAAACGGCGAGTCGTCGTTAATCGACGAGTATTTCCATCCCGTCTACGTCCAACCAGACCTGATTGGGCTAATTCTCTAATGTGGTCATAGGCTCTTTGACCAAGTAATTCAACCAAACGTGATTGAGGCATTGGCTGATGATAAGCAATCAACGCTGCTGCTTTGAGCAATTTAGGAGGTAGTTCAGATTTGGTCTCCTTAGGTAAATGGTCAGCAATCATTGGTTTGACTTCAAGAGCCCACTTGCTACCTATCTCAACAACTTGTAAACCGCCACCTCGGCGGCGTTTTATTGTGGACTGAAGTATCTTCAACGATTCTGTAACCTCTTCATCTTCATATCCAAGTGTTTCTGAAAGTTCAGTAATATCCAATGACCTTCCAGCACTGAAAAGGGTCGCTTCAAGTAAAGTCACCAAAGGTATCTCTGTCATGTAAACAACCCCTCACTCCACCAACCAGTCGGCTGGATTCTCAGAATCGGCCTCTGCCTCCAGTTTTATTCTTGCTTCTTCTTCCAAAGCAATTTTAGCACGTTCTGCAAGACGGGAAGCGTGACGCATGGATTCTGTTTCATCCGCCTTGATTGCATCAGAGTCTTCTACCATTAACTTGTCAGCCAATATTGTTACTGCTTCAAATGAACTTGCATTAGGCCATCGGTCCTCTAGCATAATTGGATCATCTGGCCCATCTTGACTAATCCAAGCATAACCGCGATGGGTTAGGAAAAGTCCCGCTACGAAAGAAGTGATTTTTGACTCTACATCATAGCCCTCCGGTATACTTCCAAATGTTTCTAACAAGATATTCTCTAATTCCTTGGTCACTTCAGCAACAGGAACTTTGACCTCACCCTTGGATTCTGTGACTCGGCGCATTGCAACCCAACAACGTCTAATATCCCCTTCCATGTCCTCATTATGCATCCTCGAACCTACATTGTCAAGCATATGTTTCAGTTCATCGGCGTGATTGCGACGATACTCTTCTTTTGCCTTGAGAATCTCTGCTTCATCGCAAGCATCTTTCAGTGCAGATAATAATTCACCAAGAGTAGACGGCCTACCTTCATCACGCCGAATTCTCTCTCCAAAGAACGACGGTAGTACCTGGTCGGCACTTCCTTCAAGAACAGTTGTTGTGAAAATATATTCTTCATCATCATATTCACCTTCCCATCCAAAGTCGGTAAAATCTTCATCATCTTCTAAATCTAAAGCTATCACTCTATCAAATAGAGTAGATGCTTGTTGAGTTAATACCTCCCAAGACATCCTAATCAAACGTCCACAGGCGGGTAGATCAAGACCTGATGCTTCTTTTCTCACCCTTAGAGTGAAGATTTTTAGAAATGCTGACAAATCAATATTCCAAGGGTCCATACCTTCTTCTTTAACCAAAGAGAGAACTAAGGCTACTGAACGGTCAAATGGGTCTGTAAGAACCTGATGCTCCGCACTATCTTCTTGTGCGATTCGCATTATACGGTCAGCGTAGCGTTCTGCTTCACTGACCACTTCTTCCTGACCAATTAATTGGTCAAGTATATCCTGGCGAAGAAACCAGTCGTCGAGAACCGCTTGCTGCATCCTCAAACCTCCGTCTCAGCCTCTTCTTCTTCGGTATCTACATCTTCTACATCTTCCGCATCTACTTCTTCTGCCAATAACTCTGATACGATATTCTGACGTTCTTCTATTTCATCGGTTAATTCTTCAGCTCTTTCAGTTAGTGCTTCAAATCCACTCTCTTGTGGTTCTTCTTCATCCACAATGTGGTCGAGTAATCCGCCAAGACTCTTTGGCGCAGGTAAAGCATCAGGAACTTCCGGCATTCCAACAGCGATGATTCTAGCCTCTTCAATGCGTGAATGGTTCTTATCTGCTGCATCGGTTGCTTCCTTCTCCGCTTGAGCCCCCAATTCGATGGCTCTATCACGGTCAAAGTCAACTATTCTACGAGAACATCCGTCCCCTCCATGAGTGATTCCAATATGATGGTCGGCCATTTCCAGAGATACCTTTCGCAAAGTGACCATGATAAATTGTGCCGCTTCACTTCGGTTCCTACATTCGGTAGCGATTAACTTCGAATTAGGAACATCGAGGTTTTGATCTACTTCATCAAAGTAGTAGAATGGACTTGGGTCGTGATCTTGGATTGCGAAAATCAATGCCAGAGAAGCCATCGATTTTTCACCACCAGATAGCCCTTGCAAACGAGACTTGTTCGACTTACCACGGGGTTGCGCCCACATGTCCAATCCGCCTTTGAACGGTTCATCTGGATTCTCAAGGAATAATTCTCCACGTCCACCATTAGAGAGTCTGTTGTAAACTACCTTGAAGTTTTTATTTACTTCTGTTAATGTTGCAAGTAGTCGAGTCTTTCTTTGATTCTCTAATTTATCGGTAATATCAATAAGACGCTTTCTTCGCTCTTGTAGAGTCTTGAAATCGCCATGCATCTCATCAAGACGTTGCTTACAAGCATCGTACTGTTCGATTGCAAGCATGTTGAAATCACCAAACCGGTCAAGTTTTCTTCGCAAATCATTGACACTCTTTTGAGCATCTCCCACATTAGGTAACTCGGCATCTTCAGAAGCGATCGGAATTGATTCATCCGCCATCTCCACAAGTAAATCTGCT
>Ga0315334_10000050_pt1 | contig 90817 bp, 89 predicted proteins | sample M150034915metaG_FD_205555 | JGI IMG/M metagenome (GOLD analysis project Ga0315334, IMG submission 205555) | Ammonia-oxidizing marine archaeal communities from Monterey Bay, California, United States - M1 500m 34915 | ecosystem: Environmental > Aquatic > Marine > Intertidal zone | place: USA... | reverse complement strand
AACGACGCAGTGCTTTCCGAAGAGGGGATCGACGATCCGTCCCGACTGAAGGCCTCACGTGTCTGGATTGTCGATCCTCTCGATGGATCGAGCGACTTCGGATATTCGCCGCATTGGGCAGTTCATATTGCGCTGGTCATCGACGGTGTGCCGACCGCTGCTGCGGTGGCGGTCCCAGGGTGGGGTACCACCTGGGCCACCGACCCGAAGCCGGCGCCGATCACGTCGGACGTGGGCGATTGCCCACGGATCGTGGTGTCTCGGTCCCGCAGCCACCACGACGGCCGACTCCTTCAGGACGCGCTCAACGCCGAGGTCATGGCCGTTGGTTCCGCCGGCGTGAAAGCGATGGCGGTGGTGCGCGGCGACGTCGATGCGTATGTGCACGGCGGAGGACTCTACGAGTGGGATTCATGCGCGCCAGTAGCAGTCGCTCGGGCCGCCGGCCTCGTGTGCTGTCGCACTGATGGTGCCGAACTCGAGTTCAACAAGCCCGATCCGTGGTCGCCGGGCCTGGTCATCTCACGCCCCGAGTTGGTCGACGATATTGTCGACGTGATGACCTGAAATCGTGCCTCCCTCACACCAGAAGCATCAGTCCCGATCCATCGAGCGTCAGTTCAACGAACCGAGATCGGCGGTCTGGCCGCGGATTGCTGCTTCAGTTCAGAGTTCTTCGGCAACGATGTTGGCTGTCGAACCCCCGTGGCGGCTCTGTGTCGAGGACTCTGAGGCGCACCCTGATCTTGAGTTCGTGGAAGGCACATTCGTCATCCGCGATGACGGTCCGACGTGCCTGGTGTCGTGGGGACTCGTCTTTGACCCCGAACCGACAGAGGCGGGCCTCGTCGCAGCCGAGCAGGCGCTGGCATCGACGGCTGAGTTACTCGAGGGGTTAGGCCGCGAACGGTAACGGTAGCTAATTCCGGTTATCGGGGTGGCAGTCGCTGAGGTCTGATTGTCGTAATGAGGTCGTAACATTGCCTGTTGTATGATCCGTCGTCTCATTGTTCTGCTCGTCGCTCTCGTGTTGTTCGCCGCTGCCTGTGGTGGCGGCGATAGCGATGAGGCGATTGTCACCGAAAGTTTGGTCGTCATCGACGACACTGATGACGAGCCGGAGAGTGCTGCGCCTGACACCGAAAGCACAACGTCGACGACTGTTACTGTGCCTGCTGGTCCGCCCACCACCCGCGGCCCTGCGCCGGTTGTCGTGGTCGAACCGCTCACAGGCGTGGGTTCCATAACCGTGTTCGCTGGTGAGCCCGTCTATCGAGGTGTGCTCGGTCAGATTGATCCTGATCGCAATATTGTTTCCCCAGCGGCGCTCCCGCCCGATGCGCCTGCGGCCGGCATCAGCCCGCTCACGGGTCTGCCCATCGACCCTTTGATGGCTGATCGCCCAGCGATGGTCGTGAAGATCGACAATACCGAGAAGGGACGGCCCCAGGAGGCGCTTGCTCTTGCCGACGTCGTCTTCGTTGAACAAATCGAGGGCGGCTTCACTCGCCTCGTTGTGGTGTTCCACTCCAACACGCCAGTGGAGATCGGGCCCATCCGGTCTGGTCGTTCGAGTGATATCGGCATTCTTGGGTCGTTCAACAATCCGATCTTCGTTTGGTCTGGTGCGAACCGGGTCCAAGGCGCGATCATTCGCCGCCAGAACTTCGTTGATCTGGGAGCAGGAACTCGAACCGAGTTCTATCGAGCTGACGATCGCCCGGGTACTTATGACCTGATGTCAGATCCTGCTGTTCTGTGGGGGATCGCCGAAGCCAACGATGACGGCGGTACGCCGCCTGCCCACTTCGAGTTCCAAAATGACGAAGTCGCTTTACCGAATACGGCGATTCCCGTTGACCACGCGGATGTCTCGTACCCGTCGGTCACCAGTTCCTGGACCTGGGATGGTGCCGCTCGTGGCTGGCGCCGTGAGCAGAGTGGTACCGAACATGTCGACGCCAAGGGCAACCCGGTGATTGCCGCCAACGTGCTCGTTGCTGAGGTCGAGCAGGTATGGACTGGCAGCGTCGATGCCATTGGTACTCGCGTCTACGAGGGGCAGTTCGTGGGCAGTGGTGTCGGTTACGTATTCGTTGATGGCCACATGATCGAGGTCACATGGACCAAGCCATCGATCCACAGCGTTGCCACCTGGACCACAGCAGACGGTGTTCCCGTAGCCCTCAGGCCTGGTCAGACCTGGATTGAGTTGGCTCCCATCGGTGGACTCACCGCCGGCTGAGGATCAGCCCTCAGAATCGACCACGAGCCAGAGGCTCACATCTTCTGGAGCAGCGTCCCTGTTCCGAGTCCACCGCCACAACACATCGAGACGATGGCATATTCGCCGCCTCCGCGGTGCAGTTCATGGACTGCTTTGGTGGTGAGGATTGCACCGGTGCCGCCGAGTGGGTGACCAAGGGCGATGGCGCCGCCATTGGGGTTGACTTTCGAGCTATCGGCTCCGAGTTCTTTTTCCCAGGCCAGAACGACCGAAGCAAACGCCTCGTTGATCTCGAAGACGTCAATGTCGTCGATCGAAAGATCGTTGTCGGCGAGGAGTTTCTTGGTGGCGTCGATCGGCCCTGTGAGCATGAGTACCGGATCGGTGCCGACGAGACATACATCCACGATCTTGGCCAACGGCGTGAGGCCGAGTCCGTCGGCCTTCTCGCGGGTCATCATCAAGACAGCACCTGCACCATCGGACACCTGACTTGATGTGCCGGCGGTGTGGACGCCATCTTCTCGGGCCACCGGCTTGAGGCCGGCCAGAGACTCGATGGTGGTCTCGCGTAGACCCCCGTCGCGTGTGACGGTGAGCGTCGTGCCGGTGTCTTTGCCATCGTCGCCGAGCACAGGGACGTTGACTGGCACGATCTGGGTGCCGAACGCATCCTCGTCCCACGCCTTGGCAGCGAGCCTTTGACTTCGCACGCCAAAGGCATCCGTGTCGTCGCGGGAGATGTCCCACTTTTCGGCGATGCGCTCTGCGCCCTCGAACTGGGATGTGAACTCGTAGCTCTCCCAGTAACGCTTGTTGACGGGTCGCCCATAGTCGCGGTTCGAAGTGGTTGCGCCCATTGGCACCTGGCTCATCAGCTCAACACCGCAAGCCACGGCTGTGTCAACGACGCCGGACTTCACGAGGGCGTACGCCAGGTTGGTGGCCTGCTGCGATGACCCGCATTGGGCATCGACCGTGGTTGCCGCCACTTCAAGTGGCAGGCCCGCAGCGAGCCATGCGTTGCGCGCCACGTTCATGGTCTGCATGCCCACCTGATCGACGCATCCGCCGACCACCTGGCCAACCTCGGCCGGATCCACCCCTGTCCGATCGAACAGGGCCTTCTGCACGTCGCCGAGGACGCTGATCGCATGACCGGTGGACAGTTCGCCATTGCGACGCCCGACAGGGCTGCGCACGGCATCGACAATGACTACTTCTCGTTCGCTCATGCGCCCGACACTAGGTGATGATTTCACCAACGACATACAACGCACGTCTGGGGACAGACCCCAAACGTGCGTTGTATGGGCGTACTTGGAGGTGTGAAGAGAGACCCGGGCTGACCTGGCGGTATGGGCTGGCACCTGACACGATTGGGGCGATGACCGAGCTTGCCCCTGCTGATCGAACCGTCTTTCGTACGTGCCCGTTGTGCGAGGCCACCTGTGGCCTGCAAATTGAGGTGCGAGACGGTGTGGTGAAGCGCATTCGCGGCGATCAGGATGATGTCTTCTCGTCGGGTTTCATCTGCCCGAAGGGGTCCACGCTCAAGCAGTTGCACGAAGACCCCGACCGGCTCCGCAAACCGCTCGTGCGTAGGGGGGTCGACGACGATGGCGCGCCCGTTTTCGAAGAGGTCGGCTGGGACGAAGCGTTCCGTGTCGTCGAAGAGAAGCTCAGCGACGTACGCGAGCGTCACGGAGCGGCAGCTGTCGGGGTTTATCTCGGCAATCCCAATGCGCATCTCCTCGGTGCAGTCACCCACACTCGTCCATTCCTGAAGGCGCTTGGCTCACGCAGTCGCTTTTCGGCGAGCACCGTCGACCAAATGCCGCGCCATGTGGCATCTGGATATCTCTACGGTTCGGGAGCGTCGGTGCCAGTGCCCGATATGGATCGCACCGACCTGTTCGTCTTGCTGGGCGCTAACCCATTCGCATCAAACGGCAGCATGTGCACGGCTCCCGGCTTCCCTGATCGAATCGATGCTGTCAGCGAGCGCGGCGGCCGCGTCGTCGTTATCGACCCGCGCCGCACCCGGACTGCTGAAGCCGCAGATCTCCACCTCTCGATCCGTCCCGGCACTGATGCTGCGCTTCTTGCCGCCATCGTCCACCATCTCATCAGCACGGATCAGGTCTCCATGGGCAGGGTCGCCGCTCTGGTCGACGGTCGCAGCGAACTAGCCGAAGCAGTCGAGAACTTCACGCCCGAGTGGGCCGCCGAAGTGACCGGAATCGATGCCGAGCAGATTCGTGGGCTCGCTGATGAGATAGGTGCCGCCAAGTCAGCTGCCGTCTACGGCCGAATTGGCACCACCACAGTCGAGTTCGGCACCTTGACAACCTGGCTCCTTGATGTGATCGCCATCCTCACCGGCAACCTCGACGAGCCGGGCGGAATAATGTTTCCTCGCGCCGCTACCGAACGAGTTCGCCCGCCCCGACCGGGGCGTCAGTTCCGAGTAGGCCGGTGGGCGAGTCGAGTCAGCGGCCGCCCAGAGGTCCAGGGCGAGCTACCCGCGGCCGATATGCCCGATGAAATACTCGTGCCTGGCGATGGACAGCTGAAGATGATGTTCACGTGCGCAGGAAATCCGGTTTTGAGTTGCCCTGACGGTGACCGAATGGACGAGGCGTTCGCCTCGCTCGACGCGATGGTGTCGGTCGACATCTATCTCAACGAGACGACTCGTCATGCAGACGTCATCCTTCCTCCGCCGAGTTCGCTCGAAAAGAGCCACTACGACATCAACTTCTACGGCCTCTCTATTCGCAACATTGCGAACTTCTCCGCTGCGGTGTTCGACAGCGAGGCGATGACGGAGGAAGACATCTACGCCAAACTCACCCTGATAGCGCTCGGTAGAGGGGCCGAGGCCGACCCGGAGATCGTGCATGAGCAGATGGCGCGCGAGTTGCTCGCGGCCGAGACCGCGGTCGACGGTTCGCCGCTCGCGGAGCGAAACGTTGACGAACTGCTGGACCAACTGGCTGAAGGCTCGGGCTCGGTGCGCGTTGTCGACGCCATGCTGCGAACCGGTCCCTACGGCGACCAGTTCGGGGCCAACGCCAACGGCCTCTCAGTCGGTAAGCTTCGCGAGAACCCGCACGGCATCGACCTTGGCGCGCTTGAGCCCCGAATTCCGGACCTTCTCAACACGGTGGATGACCGGATCGGTCTGTTCGCCGGCCCGTTCCTTGAGGAACTCATCCGCCTCGAAGCTCGGACCACCGAGTGGGCGATGGATGGCCGGCTCCGGCTCGTTGGTCGCCGGCATCTCCGATCGAACAATTCGTGGATGCATAATCTTGAAGTGCTGGTGAGGGGCAAGGCTCGCTGCACCCTTCAGATCAATCCGGCCGATGCCGCCGAGCTCGGAATCGCTGACGGCATCAATGCGGTGGTGCGTTCCCGGGTCGGGCAGGTTGTCGCGCCGGTCGAGGTGACCGAATCGGTCATGCCCGGGGTTGTGAGCCTCCCGCACGGATGGGGGCACGATATGGCGGGGGCGAAGATGGGTGTGGCGCGACGCCATGCCGGCGTCAACAGTAATGTGCTTACTGACCCAGCTGTAGTGGACCCGCTTTCGGGCACCGCCGTGCTCAACGCCATCCCCGTCGAGGTCGTTCCTGCATGAGTGAGCACCCGCCGGCTGAGCTGTTGGGTGAACGCGTGCGACTGTTGCCCGTTTCGGCGGATCGCGTAGATGACATCGCGGCAGCGGTAAGCGTCAGCCTGCCAGAGCTGGAACAGTTCATGGACTGGGCAGTGAGCCATCCAACTCGCGCCGAGGACTTCGCCGGGTTCGTCGAAGAATGCGTTGCGGGTTGGAAGACGGGAAAATCGTACAATTACACGATTGTTGATCGGGTGTCAGACGAGGTCATCGGCGGCTGCGGACTGATGCGCCGGGTGGGTCCCGGAGCGATCGAGATCGGCTACTGGATTCGGTCGGATCGAGCCGGCGATGGCTTAGCCACCGAGACGGCGCGGATCATCACTGCAGCTAGCCGTGAACTCGATGACATTCATGCAGTGATTCTTGTACATGATGCAGCCAACCGTGCCAGTGGTCGGGTGGCCGAGAAGCTTGGCTACGTCGAGTTCGACCGGGTGCCAGTTGAGTTGGTGGCGCTGGGTGACTCCGGGATCAATATTCACCGACGCCTCGACCTCTGACTATTTAGATCGAGCAATCCATGTCCGACTCCGCCCTCATGGGGCCGGGTCGAGGCCGGCGCGATTCGTAAGGCGGTGGGTCGGCTTCACGGCTTGAGCGAACCGAGGTTAGATTCGGCATCACTTCCGGAGGAGTATTCGTGTACCCAGGTGCGTATGTAGCGACGAAACCAGACCATCCCGCGGTGATCATGGCCAGATCAGGCGAGGTTATGACCTTCGCCCAACTTGACGAAGAGGCCAATCGGTTGAGTCATGTCTTCGCCGATGCCGGCCTGCGTCCTGGTGACCATGTCGCCATGTGCTTGGAGAATCATCCGCGCTATCTGGCGATGCTTTGGGGCGCTCACTACGCGGGACTGATCTATACGGCGATCAGTAGTCGTCTCACCACCGAGGAGATGGCGTACATCATCACCAACAGCGGATCGAAGGCACTCATCACCTCTCCTTATAAGGCCGATCAGGCTGAGGAGCTCCGCTCGCAGATGCCCGACGTCGAACTGCGACTGATGGTCGATTCGACGATCGATGGCTATGACTCATACGAGGATGCGATTGCCAATGCGTCGGCTGAACCGCTTCCCGGGCGGGTCGGTGGCTATGACATGCTCTACAGCTCCGGCACGACTGGCCGGCCAAAGGGCGTCTTGCAGACTCGGGAACAGCTCCCACTTGACGAAGGAAGCGCGCAAGTTTCCGCTCTGCTCGCTGGTCTTTTCGGTGTCGACGGGGACAGCGTCTATCTGTCGCCTGCGCCGATGTATCACGCGGCGCCACTGCGCTTCAATATGGGCGTGCTCGCTCTTGGAGCGACCACGGTTGTGATGGAACACTTCGACGCCGAAGAATATTTGGGCCTGATTGGCACGCATGAGGTGACCATCTCTCAGGTCGTGCCGACGATGTTTGTCCGGATGCTGAAGCTGTCCGAGGAGGCCCGCTCTCGCCACGACATCTCGTCGCTCAACGCTGTCATCCACGCTGCGGCACCATGCCCTGTCGACGTGAAGCGAAGGATGATCGAGTGGTGGGGTCCTGTTCTGCACGAGTACTACGCCGGAACGGAAGGCAACGGCTTTGTCTATTGCAATAGCGAGCAGTGGCTGGCTCATCCCGGCACCGTTGGTTTCCCGGTGACGGGGATCGTGCACATTTGTGACGACGACGGTGACGAGGTTGACGTTGGCAGCGAGGGCACGGTCTACTTTGAGGGCGGGGGAGAATTCGAATACCACGGCGATGAGGAGAAGACGGCCGACTCGCACCTCGGCAATGGGTGGTCAACGCTCGGCGATGTCGGCAAGGTCGATGAGGATGGGTTTCTGTATCTCACTGACCGCAAGGCGCACATGATTATCTCTGGTGGGGTGAACATCTACCCCCAGGAGACCGAGGACATCCTCACCATGCACGAGGCGGTCACTGATGTGGCGGTGATCGGTGTGCCCAACGAAGATTTCGGCGAGGAAGTCAAAGCCGTTGTCCAGCCGGTTGAGATGCCCGCCGATGACGAGGCGGCAGCAGCGATGGCACGTCAACTGATCGCGTATTGCCGCGAACATCTCGCCGATGTGAAATGCCCGCGCACAGTTGATTTCCGGCCAGAGTTACCGCGCCACGCCACCGGAAAGCTCTACAAGCGACTCCTTCGCGATGAGTATTGGGCGGGGTCGAACCGGACAATCTGAGGATCTCAGTGAGTGGGAGACGTACGTGACTTGGTAGTCGGCGCGTGCAAGGTCTTGGTTCGGTGAGGAATACCGCGGCGTTCTCTTGTACCGGGCATGGTGCGTTCTGTGCTTGACGCGTCTGGCCCGAGTGCGGGACGAAAAACGAAGCGCCCTAGGATTCGGTCCATGTCTGACGACGTGATGGGATTGGCTTCGGAGTTTGAATCCGCTGAGCGGGCTGAGTGGGACGCCGCGGTTGAGAAGGTCCTCCGGGGGCGGTCGTTCGAGCGAGTGCTTGTGTCAAGGACCCGTGATGGTCTCGACATCCAGCCGCTCTATACCGCTGAAGACGGCACGACTGGTGCTGTTGCTGCGGTGATCGACCCGGATCGACTTAACTATGGCTGGGACGTTCGCCAACAGCATCGGCTCCTTGATCCAGCCGACACCAATCGTGCCATCATCACCGATCTCGAGCGAGGGGTCACGTCCGTTGAGGTCGTGGCTGAGGGGACCGAGGTTGATCAGCTTGCCGAGGCGCTGGCCGGCGTTCTTTTTGACACGGCAGCAGTTGTCCTCGCGCCGCACGCTGATCTTGATCTTGCCAGAGCGTTGACCGGTTTGATCGTCGAACGGGGTGACGGCGAAACCACGGGTAGCTGGCTCGGACTTGATCCCCTGGGGGCGGCTGCCCGTACGGGTGCGACTGGCGATGGGGTTGCCGTCGCTGCGCTTGCGCGTGACCTGGCGCCTCGACTCCCGAATGCCCGCACGATGACAGCCGACAGCGTCCGCTATGTCGAGGCCGGGGCTACTCCGGCTCAGGAGCTCGGCTGGGCCCTTGCCACCGGAGTCGCCTATCTGCGATTGCTTGAGTCGGCCGGATTGTCTGTCGCTCAGGCCGCGTCGACGATCGGTTTTCGTCTCAGTGCTTCTGCCGACCAGTTTGGCACGATCGCATCATTGCGAGCCTTCCGCCGAGCGTGGACGCGAGTGCTCGACGCGTGTGACGTCGAGCGTGATGACACCCTGATCGAGATCCAGGCGGTCACCCCGCGGTCGATGTTCAGCCAGCGAGACCCATGGGTCAACATGCTGCGCAGCACGTCGGCAACGCTGGCCGCCGTCGTCGGAGGAGCCGAGGCGGTCACTGTCCTCCCGCATTCTGTCGCGAGCGGCGATGCTGATGATCTCGCTCGTCGGGCGGCGCGCAATGTGCAACTACTCCTGCTCGAAGAGTCGCAGATCGCCCGGATCGTTGATCCTGCCGGTGGTTCGTGGTTTGTCGAGTCGTTTACCCAGCGGCTGACCGAGGCTGCGTGGAGTGAATTTCAGCGGGTCGAAGCTGGGGGAGGGATGGCCACCGCCCTAACGGATGGTTCGATTCAAGCCGCCGTCGACGCCGCATGGTCTGAGCACCGGGCGCTGCTGGCGACCAGAGCCGAGCCGGTTACCGGGGTCTCGGAGTTCCCTGAACTCGATGATGGTTTGGGTGCCGCCGACGAAGCGGAATTGGACACCGGTTGGCCTGTACGTCGCCTTGCCGAGCCATTCGAGGCGCTGCGTGACGCGGCGGATCGCGCCAACCAACGGCCCGCTGTTTTCATCGCTGCGCTTGGCTCGCTGGCGGACCACACTGCCCGGTCATCGTGGACAACGAACCTATTGGCAGTCGGAGGAATCGTGGCGATTGGTGGCGACGCTGAGGGTGCGGCGTCTCCGATAGAGGCTGAGGCTCGGTTCGTTGAGTCCGGGTGCGCGGTCGCCGTCGTTTGCTCCTCCGACGAGTTCTACGCGGAGCGGGCGGTCGCCACGGTTACTGCGCTGAAGGAAGCTGGCGCCGTACTGGTGGCGTTGGCCGGTCACCCCGGTGATATGCGAGACGAGCTCTCCGCTGCGGGCATTGACGAGTTCTGGCACATGGGCATGGATGTGTTGAGCACGCTTGAGCATCTTCACGGCACGCTCAAACTGGATGAGAGATAAGGGGAACGGTCATGGGATCACTGAACGGCAAGGTTGCACTCGTTACGGGTTCGACGAGCGGCATTGGAAAGGCAAGCGCCCATGCTTTGGCTGCCGAGGGGGCCCGCATTGTTTTGAACTCGTCCGCATCAGTCGACGCGGGCCTTGCCCTAGTCGATGCCCTGCCAACTGAGTCGCACTACATCCAGGGCGACATCTCCAAAGAAGACGACTGCACGGCCCTGGTCGCCGGCGCCGTTGAGCGATTCGGGCAGCTGGATGTGCTGGTCAACAACGCGGGCTGGACGACCAGGGTTGACCATGCCGACCACGAGGCAATGACCAACGAAATTCTTTTCAAGACAATCGAGGTCAACGTCTATGGCACCTGGTGGATGAGCAAGGCCGCGATGCCCCATCTGAAGGAGACGGCGGGCTGCATCGTCAATGTCACATCGATTGCTGGTCTTCGCCCGGTGGGCTCGTCGCTCGCCTACGGCATGGCCAAGGCTGCGCTGAACAGCCTGACCGAGGACATGGCCAAGTACCACGGTCCGGTGCGAGTTAACGCCGTTGCCCCTGGCCTCGTCGCCACGCCGTGGACCTCGGATTGGGACGATCTCCACGGAGCGATTGCTGCGGGCGTTCCCTGCCGTCGTTCGGCCACTCCCGAGGACTGCGCACAAGCAGTGATGACCTGCGTGACCAACACCTACATGTCCGGCACGATCCTGAAGGTCGACGGCGGCACAACTCTGGTGATCTGAGGACTCATGAGCTCTATTCCCGACTTCAGTAGTGTTGCGCTCGCAGATGCTGATTCGCCGACGACCCCGCCCGGGGCACCGTCGGATCTGACGTGGTCCACGCCCGAAGGCATCGACATCCCACCCGTCGTCACCGACGGTGACATTGCCGATCTCGACTTCCTTGACACGTATCCAGGTATTGCCCCATACCTGCGCGGTCCGTACCCGACGATGTACGTCAACCAGCCGTGGACGATCCGCCAATACGCAGGGTTTTCGACGGCCGATGAATCCAACGCCTTCTACCGACGCAATCTCGCAGCGGGCCAGAGGGGCTTATCGGTCGCCTTCGATCTCGCCACACACCGGGGGTATGACTCCGACAATCCTCGGGTTGCCGGTGACGTGGGCATGGCCGGTGTGGCCATTGACTCGATCCTCGATATGCGCCAACTGTTCGATGGGATTCCGCTCGATCAGATGAGCGTGTCGATGACCATGAACGGTGCAGTACTACCGATTCTGGCGCTCTATGTGGTGGCGGCCGAGGAGCAGGGCGTGACGCCCGACCAACTCGGCGGCACTATTCAGAACGACATCCTCAAAGAGTTCATGGTGCGAAACACCTACATCTATCCGCCTGCTCCGAGCATGCGGATCATCTCCGACATTTTTGCGTTCACCAGTCAGGAGATGCCGAAGTTCAACTCCATTTCGATTTCCGGCTACCACATGCAAGAGGCGGGAGCGACGGCCGATCTCGAACTGGCGTACACCCTGGCCGATGGCCTCGAATACGTGCGAGCCGGGATCGAGGCTGGCCTCGACGTCGATCAATTCGCCCCTCGCCTCAGTTTCTTCTGGGGCATTGGCATGAACTTCTTCATGGAGATCGCCAAGCTTCGAGCCGCCCGCATGTTGTGGGCCAAGCTGATGAAAGACTTCGACCCACAGAATGCCAAGTCGCTGTCGCTGCGTACCCACTCACAGACGAGTGGCTGGTCGCTGACAGCGCAGGACGTCCACAACAATGTCACCCGCACCTGTGTTGAGGCGATGGCGGCCACGCAGGGGCACACGCAGTCGCTGCACACCAACGCGCTCGACGAAGCCTTGGCACTACCGACCGACTTTTCGGCTCGTATTGCCCGAAATACGCAACTGTTCCTCCAGCATGAGAGTGGTACGACGAAGACGGTCGACCCGTGGGGCGGCTCGCGGCACGTCGAGTGGCTCACCCATGAACTGGCCAAGAAAGCTTGGGCCCACATCGAGGAGGTCGAGTCGATTGGCGGCATGGCGGCTGCGATCGATGCCGGTATACCGAAGCTCCGAATCGAGGAGGCAGCCGCCCGTACCCAGGCCCGCATCGACTCAGGTCAGCAGGCCGTGATCGGTGTGAACAAGTACCGCCTCGACGAGGAGGACCCGATTGAGGTGCTCCGCATCGACAACGCCGAGGTGCGAGCCATTCAGTTGGCAAAGCTGGAGAAGGTTCGCTCCACGCGTGATCAGCGAGTCTGCGACCGGGCACTGGTGGCGCTCACCGCAGCTGCCGCAGACGGCACGGGCAATTTGCTCGCACTGGCGATTGATGCCGGTCGGGCGATGGCAACGGTGGGGGAGATCAGTGATGCGCTGGAAACCGTCTACGGTCGTCACGTCGCAACGATCCGTACGATTGAAGGGGTGTACCGAGCCGAAGTGGGGTATGACGCAGATTCCGTGACCGAGGTTCGTGCCTCCGTTGACGCCTTTGCCGAGGCGCACGGCCGACGACCGCGTATTCTCATCGCCAAGATGGGCCAGGACGGTCACGACCGCGGCCAGAAGGTGATTGCCACTGCCTTTGCCGACCTTGGCTTCGACGTCGATATCGGTCCGCTATTTCAGACGCCCGCCGAGGTCGCTCGTCAGGCTGTCGAGGCCGACGTACATGTGGTCGGCGTATCGTCGCTTGCCGCTGGCCATCTCACGCTGGTTCCACAACTCCGTGATGGGTTGGCCTCGCTTGGCCGGTCCGACATCAAAATCGTGGTTGGCGGTGTGATCCCGCCCGACGACATCCCCACACTGCTCGAGATGGGTGCATCTGCCATCTACCCACCGGGCACAGTCGTTGCCACTGCCGCCCGGGAGTTGCTGAAGCAGTTGGGGTAGCCGGCGCCGGTCAGAGCTGCAAGCTTGGCGTGGCACCGCCATCGACCAGGACATTGGATCCGGTCATGAAGCTGGCGCGTTCGCTGGCCACGAAGGTGACTACGTCCGCGATCTCCTCAGGAGTGCCGAGGCGGCGGAACGGGTTTTCGCGAAGGATGGCGTTGTAGAGCTTCTCGTTGTTGTCGCGGGCATCGGCCCAGGTACCGCCTTCGAAAAGGATGTCGCCCGGCGACACGCAGTTGACGCGGATACCTCGACGGGCCACCTGAAGAGCGGTCGACTTCACGAGGCTGACTGTCGCTGCTTTGTAGGCCGCATACGCGGGCATCCATCGGATGCCGACCGAGCCTGCTCGCGAGCCGATGCACACGACGTTGGCCCCGACATGATCTCCCATGAGTTGTAACGCTCCATGGATCAGGGTCTGGGACCCGCGGATGTCGACCTCATAGCCGACATCGAGGTCGCCTGAACTCATTGCGCTCACATTGGAGATCACGACGTCGATCCCGCCCAGGGTCTCGCCGGCCCATTCGACATACTCGTTGACCGAGTCAACGTCGCCGAGGTCGGCGGCACGGTGATGAACGTCGCCCTTGTGGGCGAACTCACGTGCCGTCGACTCGAGTCCGGACACATTCCGCGCACACATTGCCACTCGAGCCCCCTCGTCAAGGAACGAGGCCACAATCGCCTTACCTATTCCGCGACTTCCACCGGTGACGAGTACGCGTTTGTCGGTCAGTCCGAGATCCATAACGGGACCGTACTGCCTCCCACGACATGCACGATCATCGTGAGCAACGCGAGAACCTCGCCCGAGTTAACGAATCTAGAACTCCGTCTGGCAGCGCTGTAGTGAGGCGACGTTGGGGAGGATCAGTTCTTGGATGATCTTCACATGGCCTTCGTTGGTCGCGTATGCCTTGTAGTCATCAACTGAGCCGAACTCGCCGACTACGGCGACATCTGGGGCCCCGGGCGTGATACCGATGTCCACGCCCACCGAATACTTTTGGATCTGCGCACAACTCGGCGCCCACTCAAGCAGAGCGTCGACGATTGGTTGCGCCATGTCCTTGGCATCGTCGTTGAGAACCATGAGGACGTGATGGCGGATCATGCAGAGAATTGTAGTGCGACTCAGCGACTCCGACCCAGGTCGCGAAGGCGAGAGCTCACTGTCCGGTACGCTCGCCAGATGTCGGACGTCGACGGAGTCGCAGACGGGGTGCTTGCCGGTGATCGCACCGCTATTGGACGGGCGATCACGCTGGTCGAGTCAACCCGCGCCGATCACCGCAGGGATGCGGCTACGTTGCTTGACGCCCTGATGCCTCACGCCGGTGGCGCCGCACGCGTGGGGATCACTGGGGTTCCCGGGGTGGGAAAGTCGACGTTTATCGAGGCGCTCGGGCTTCAGTTGACAAGTGTCGGTCACCGAGTTGCCGTGCTTGCCGTGGATCCGTCCAGTACTCGCACAGGCGGATCGATCCTTGGCGACAAGACTCGAATGGCAAACCTGTCGGTTGACGACAACGCCTTCATCCGACCTTCGCCATCCTCGGGCACGCTTGGCGGTGTCACCAGCGCAACGCGCGAGGCCATGGTGATTGTCGAGGCCGCCGGCTACGGCGTGGTACTTGTCGAGACGGTCGGCGTTGGTCAGAGCGAGACGGTCGTCCACGGCATGGTTGATACGTTTCTCGTGCTGATGCTGGCGGGTGCGGGCGATGAGCTGCAAGGAATCAAGAAGGGCGTGCTCGAACTGGCCGACATGCTCGCAGTGAACAAGGCCGATGGCCCCAATGTCGAGAAGGCCAAGCAAGCCGCCGTCGATTATCGGCGTGCACTTCACCTCGTGGAGCCGGTGTCACCCAACTGGACCCCCCCCGTGCTTACCTGCTCGTCGATCGACGGCTCGGGGCTCGATGAGGTGTGGTCCGGGGTTGAGGGCCACCGGCAGGCGATGACGGCGTCTGGCGAGCTCGCGGAGCGTCGTCGGGCTCAGACGTTGCTATGGATGGAGACGATGCTCCGCGATCGTCTGCTCGGACACTTTGATGATGACCCCGCATTCCGCAGTGCCCGTGAGGCGCTTGCGGTAGATGTTGGCGCGGGACGGCTCACTCCGACCGTGGCGGTCGATCGGTTGATCGAGCGCCTTTAGGCCGCGGGGACCGGTGGTTGGTGAGAGGCCGGCGATACCACGTATCGACCGACCGGGCGGAACCGGATCGGTGTTTCCTCGTACTCCTCGAGCGCATGAGCAAGCCACCCGGCGGTACGAGCGATTGCGAAGATGACCTCGCCCGCGTCGGGCGCCATGCCGGCGATGTAGGTGAGCGCCCCGAGGGCGAGGTCGACGTTGGGGGCCACCGGGATGCGTTCTGATGTCAGCGACACGATTGATGCCACGACGTCCATCCGTTGTTGGTCCAGGTCGGTCTCGGCCAGGCGCTCCATCAAAAGGTCGTGTCGCGGGTCGGTCGAGCGGTGGATGAAGTGGCCGATGCCGGGCACCTTGCCGTCGCGCTGAATGACGGTGGCGAGCGCCACTTCGGGGCCGTGGAGCTCTGCATCGGCAAAGAGTTCGTGGACGACACGGCTCGCCGCTCCATGAAGGGGGCCGGCCACCGCGCCGAGACCGGCAAGGAGGATTGCGTGAGGGCCAGAGCGGGTGGATGCTGCCAGCCTGGCGGCGAGCGTGGACGTGGCCATGCCGTGGTCGGCCAAGAGCACCATCGCAAGGTTGAGTAGGGGCCATTGGTCGCTGCCCGTGCGGGCGAGCCGACGCCAGAGTCGTTCCGCCAGCCGTTCTCCTCGGCTCGAACGAGCAGCCAACGGCAGCGCATCCACAATTGTGCTGGTGAGGATTCGGCCACTGCTCGTCATGCCGTGCAGTGAGCGGTCGTTGCGGAACGGGTCTGCCGCGGCAGCGGCAACGACGCCCGCCATCATCCGGTCGATGGCAGTAGCCGTCGGTAGCAATGCATCGACGGCCGGCTGGACGGCGGCGCGGAGGCGATCATCGGGAGGCCAGGAGTCTGTAGCGCCAAGCGAGCCGGTCCACAGGAGTTCAGCGACCTCCTCGTAGTGGTGCCCGGCGTGAACGAGTTGGGCTAACGCATGGCCGCGGTACGCGACCGACCCGTCGGTGACCTCGGTGATGGCTGAAGCGACGGAGACGTCGAGCCGACCGGGGCGACGGTCGTTCTTGTCGCGGCGGAACCGCTCGATTTCGGCGGGATCAAAGGTTGATGACTTGCCGTCGATGTGCCGCTCGGAGGTGAGCATCCCTCGGCTCACGTAGGCATAGATCGTCTCCCGCTTTACACCGAGCCGAGCCGCCGCCTCTACCGCACTGATACGTGCCGGCTGCTCGGCGGACGTCATATTGATTCAATCAATGTTGATTTGATCATGGTTGTCAACGTATCCGCTTGTCGTGCACGGTGAACCCATGGCTGATGAACTGATCGCACCGCCCGGACTCAAAGGACTCGCAGTAGCCGACACGGTGCTTGGCGATGTCCGGGGCCAAGAGGGTTTCTTCCACTACCGGCAGTACGACGCGGCCGAACTCGCTCGCCAACGCACGCTCGAGGATGTGTGGACTCTTCAGCTCAACGGAGATCTTCCGCCAACTGCCACGCCAATCGAGCCGGGCCGTTATCGAACACTTCCCTCCGGTGTCGGCGAGTTTGTTGACGCAGCCGCCGACTGCATGGTCAATCCAATGAACACACTTCGAGTTGGCATCCTGGCGGTCGCCGATTGTGAGGATCGTGGTGAGTCGCTTGATCGGTCGCCGGCAGACCTTCACGATGACGCCATCAGACTCGCCGCGATCGTCCCGACGGTCCTGGCTCGCCACCACCGCCGCCGACTTGGGCTCGAGGCGATATCCCCGGACCCGACTGTTGGTCACGCTGCGGACTACTTGCGAATGGCGACTGGGGTTATGCCGACCCCGGCTGCTGCCCGTGCAGTCGAGCAGTATCTCGTGGCCACCGTCGACCATGGCTTCAACGCCTCCACGTTCACCGGTCGCGTGGTTGCGAGTACCGGCGCCGATATGGCGGGTTCACTGGTCGCTGCGGTCGGCGCGCTCACCGGGCCTCTTCATGGCGGTGCACCAAGTCGCTGCATCGAGATGATTGATGAGATCGAAACGCCGGAGCGCGCTGCGACCTGGGTGACCGGCGCCCTCGACCGTGGCGACAAGATCATGGGCTTCGGTCACGCGGTTTACCGCGCCGAGGACCCGCGGGGAGTCGTTCTGCGAGCGACCGCCGAGTCGCTGGCGGCCACGCGTGGTGCTGAGGCTGCCGATCTCGTGAGGCGTGCCGCCGGGATCGAGTCGGAGATCCTCGCCGCTCTCGCGGCGTGGAAGCCCGATCAGCGAATCGTTACCAATGTCGAGTTCTGGGCGGGAGTCGTGCTCGAGTTGGCAGGTCTGCCTCGGGAGATGTTTACGCCAACGTTTGCCGTGAGTCGCTCGATCGGCTGGTCGGCTCACGTCATCGAGCAGGTGAGCGTCGGCAAGATCATTCGGCCGAGTGCCCGATACACCGGCCCCGAACCGATGGTGTCTTAACCGGTTTGACCGGGGCCGCCTGATGCGGTTGTCTTCGCGGCGTGAACACGTCGTCGGGCTCGTCAATGTTTGTCACCGACTGGCGTGGCCTGCTCCAACTCGTTGCTGGGTTGATGCTGTTTGGGTGTGGCATGGGTCTGGTCGTTCGCGGCGCCAATGGACAGGGCCCGTGGACGGTCTTCCATGAAGGGCTCTCTGACCGTTCACCCTTGAGTATCGGTGGCGCGACCGTCGTGACGGGAGTGCTTCTCCTCGTCATAGTGCTCGCGATGAGGGTGCGGGTCGGGCTTGGCACGGTACTCAATGTGATCATCATCGGGCCGACCACCGATCTCACGCTCTGGCTTCTCGAGGAACCTGGCTCAGCCGTCGCTCGCGCTGGGTTCACCATTCTTGCCCCGCTGGTCGTCGGGGTGGGATCGGCGTTGTACTTGGGCGTGCATGTGGGACCGGGCCCCCGCGATGGAGTGATGACCGGCTTGGCCGTTCGGGGTTGGAGCATTCGTGTGGCCCGCTTCTCGATCGAGGCATTCGCGTTCTTTGGCGGAGTAATACTCGGTGGCACTATCGGGTGGGGGACCGCGTGGTGGTTGATCGCGATCGGCCCCGCGGTGCAAACGTCGCTGCCGTGGTTTGATCGGTCACGCTGACTACCAGCGGGCTTGGTGCCGAGGTGGTGAACCGAGCGGGTGCCGGGAAATCAGATGCCGTGCTCTTTGCCGTCATTCGAGACCCAGGGATTTCTCCTAGGGGTTGCCGAGGGTTGTCGGCGCTGCGAGGCTTCAATCATCGCGAAGGACTCCCAGGGGGATCAGTGCAGACGCAAATGCTCATCGGTGGCAAGTGGCTCGACGGGAGCGATAGCAACCGAATCGAGGTTCTGAACCCGGCTAACGGTGAGGTCATTGCCGAGGTCGCGGCGGGTACACCAGCCGACGCTACTGCCGCGATTGACGCCGCTGATCTGGCCCAACGCAGCTGGGCGGCCACCGCTCCGCGGGTCCGCAGCGAAGTGCTGCGTAATTGCTGGCAGACCCTGCTCAACCACACCGATGAGCTTGCTGGGTTGATTACTGCTGAACATGGCAAGCCGACCGCCGATGCCAAGGGCGAGATTGCCTATGCCGCGGAGTTCTTCCGCTGGAATGCCGAAGAGGCAGTCCGTATTGATGGTGTCATCAAGACGGCGCCGAGCGGTGCCCACAAGATCCTGATTCACCACCCACCGGTAGGTGTCGTGGTGATGGTCACGCCATGGAATTTCCCAGCCGCGATGATTACCCGCAAGGTTGCACCGGCGCTCGCCGCCGGCAACGCCTGCGTCATCAAGCCGCCGAAGGAGACACCGTTGACCGCTCTACGTGTCGCTGAGCTTCTCGAGGAGGCCGGCGTTCCCGCCGGTCTCGTCAACGTCGTCCCTACCCTGTCGTCGGGTTCCTGGTTTGAGGCCGCCACCGAGCACCGTGCCACGCGCATGGTTTCGTTCACCGGCTCAACCGAGGTCGGCCGGATTCTTCTGAAGCGCTGCGCTGATCGTGTCCTCAAGACCGGTATGGAACTGGGTGGCAATGCGCCGTTCATCGTGTTCAACGATGCCGATATGGATTTGGCTGTCGAGGGCGCGATGACGGCCAAGATGCGTCACTCCGCCGAGGTGTGCACCGCCGCCAACCGCATGTTCGTTGAGGCCGGCGTGGCCGACGAGTTCACTGAGCGGCTGGCTGCGGCCATGGGCGCCATGAAGGTGGGCCCCGGTAATGAGGAGGGCGTGACCTGTGGCCCCATGATCAACGCCGACGCCATCGAGAGCATTGATGGCTTGGTGCAAGGTGCGCTTGCCGCCGGGGCTACTGCCGCCGTTGGCGGTTCCCGGATCGATGGGCCGGGCTTCTTCTACGCTCCGACTGTTCTTGGCGACGTCACGATGGAGTCACCGATCGCCAAGGAAGAGATCTTTGGCCCAGTTGCCCCGGTCATCAAGTTCACCGACACCGACACGGTGATCGACTGGGCCAACGACACCGAGCTGGGACTCGCCAGCTATGTGTTCTCCGGCGACGTCGCTCGTGCGATGGCGGTCGGCGAGCGCATCCAGGCCGGCATGGTCGGTATCAACCGGGGTGCGATGTCTGACCCAGCGGCCCCGTTCGGCGGCATGAAGCAGAGCGGTCTCGGTCGCGAAGGCGCCCATGAGGGCATCTTTGAGTTCTGCGAAACTCAGTACATCGCCGCCAACTGGTAGGCGGCCGCCGGCAATGTGACGCGGGGGTCAGACCCCGGTGGTACGGCGTCCAAACGGTTGGCTTGCTCGGGCGAGGGCGTCGGCCAGTTCGCTGACATCTGCGGGTAGAGCCGAGATGGTGACGCGCACGTGGTGATGTTCGGGGTCGTGGACGTCGAACGGGCTACCGGGCGCTACCCCGATCCCTTGGGCGGCCAGGGCGACCACTGCGTCTCGTTCGTCACGGACGGGAACCCAGAGGTTCAGGCCCGACCCGACTGAGGGGATATCGATGCCGCGTTCCTTCAGTGCCGAGATGAGGTTCGTTCGGCGCTTGGCATAGGCAAGCTCGGCAGCGGTGACGCCGCTCTGGACGCGTTCGTCACCGAGCAGATCGAGCAGCACGCGTTGGAGGAGTCGACTCGTCCACGATGGGCCGAGTTGACGCCGCCGTACCAATGCGTCGATTGGGGCGGCAGCACCACCGACCGCGGCAAGACGCAAGTCGGGGCCGTGGGACTTGGAGAAGCTCCGGACGTGGACGCATTGATGGGGGAGTCGGGTGCCGATGCTGTGGAGGTCAGCGCCGGCGACGGCTCCGGAGTGGTCGTCTTCGACCACGAGGGTGGACGTGCCCGCAACGAGGTTGGCGATCGCGTCGGCTCGATCGACGGAAAGACTCACCCCGGTCGGATTGTGGGCACGAGGCTGAAGGAAGATGGCGACCGGTTTATCGCGCAGAGCGTCAGCAAGCGCCAACGGGCACATGCCGGCGTCGTCAATCTTGACGCCGATAACGGTGGCACCCGCCAGGTCGAGAAGATCGAGCAGCGGGGGGAACGTAGGGTCCTCAACGACGACTCGGTCTCCGAAGCGCACAACGGCTCCGATCAGACGGTCGATCGCGTCTTGAGCGCCGTTCACAACTGTGAACGCTTCGGGCGGAAACGGCCATTGTTTTCTCAGGACCGCTGACAGTTCGGGGACCACGGGTTCATCGAGATAGCTGCTGGCGCCGAGATCGACCTGGAGTTGGCTGAGTGCCGTGCCAAGCGCCGGGAGCAGGGCCGGGTCGGGAGTGCCGGTGCTTAGATCGAGGGCGAGTGTGCCCGGCTCCACCGGTACATGCCAGTACCGGCCTCCATCGGTGGGGGCCGTCCGGCGGATCCTGGTGCCGCGCCGTCGGTCAGTCTCGATGACTCCGCGGTCTCGCAGGATTCGCCAGGCTTCGGAAACCGTGCTGGGGCTGACGCCGAGCTCTGACGCGAGCGCGCGCACTGTGGGGAGTCGGTCGCCGACTGCGAGCGAGCCATCAGCCGCCATGGCACCGATCACTGCTGCGACAGCGGGCCCGGTTCGCTCAGCGAGTTGCGTGGCGATCTGGAGGTGAATTGGTGCAACTCCCATTTCTTTTGTGTAGTACAAAGAAGGGATTGTATGCAAGGATTTTGTAACACATACTTGCCCAATGGTTAGAGATTCAGCGGCAACAGGATCATCCGACAGCGAACTTCTGGCGCGCTATCGCGCCGTCTTGCCGTCGTTCGTCAAGCCGATGTTCGCCGAGCCGATCTCCATCGACCACGGCGAGGGCAGCTATGTCTTCACCGCTGAGGGCGACCGCTACCTCGATTTCTTCGGCGGTGTACTCACCACCATGATCGGACACAATCACCCGAAGGTCACTGCCGCAGTGCAGGCCCAGGCCGCCAAGGTGATGCACACCTCGACGCTGTACCTCAACGAACCGATGATCGAGTTGGCCGAGCGCATCACCGCTCTCTCTGGTATTCCGGATGCCCGTGTCTTCTTCACCGCCTCGGGCTCCGAGGCCAACGACACCGCGTTATTGCTCGCCACGAGCTATCGCAAGTCCAACCAGGTGCTGGCGATGCGAAACAGCTACCACGGTCGCTCGTTCACCACCCAGGCGATCACATCGCACAGCTCATGGTCGTCGACGTCGATTTCCGGTCTCGACGTGAACTTCATACAGGGCGGCTACCGCCTGCGGAGCCCATTTCGCGATCTTGACGATGCCGCATTCACTCAGGCATGTGTCGACGATTTGGCCCAGACGCTCGACATGATGTCGGCGGGCGACGTGGCGTGTCTGATCGCCGAACCGATCCAGGGTGTCGGCGGATTCGCCACGCCACCGGATGGCTTCTTCGGCGCCTTCAAGAAGGAACTCGACGCCAAGGGAATTCTCCTGATCTCCGATGAGGTGCAGACGGGGTGGGGTCGCACCGGCGAACACTTCTGGGGCTATGAGGCGCACGACACCATCCCCGACATGCTCACGTTCGCCAAGGGTGTTGGCAATGGCACCGCTCTCGCTGGAGTGGTCGCTCGAGCCGAGATCATGGACACGATCAAGGTCACCTCGTTCTCGACGTTCGGTGGCAATCCACTGTCGGCCGCAGCGGGCAATGCCACGCTCCAGGCCGTCATTGATGAAGACATGCAGGGCAACGCCCTCGCCCGTGGCGAACAGCTCACAGCTGGCTTGAAGCCTGCCGTCGAAGCCAGCGACTGGATCGCCGAACTCCGGGGCAAGGGTCTGATGCAGGCACTCGAGTTCGTGCACTCCGGCACCAATGAGCCAGATGCCAATCGTGCCGGCGAGTTCCTCGAGGCGTGTCGAGGCCACGGCTTGCTGGTTGGCAAGGGCGGCCTCTATGGCAATGTGATCCGCATCGCGCCGATGCTCAATGTGTCGGCCGCAGAAATGGACGAAGCCATCGCGGCGATGCTCGCGGCGATCACCGATCTAAACAACGAAAACTGAAGAGACGTATCATGAGCGAAATCAAGCAACTCGGACACTTCATCAATGGCCAGGCCGTCGCCGGCACCTCCGGCGCTACCGGCGTGGTCAATAACCCGGCCACCGGTCAGCAGACTGGCAGCGTGGCCCTTGCCTCGGTTGGGGAGGTTGACGTCGCTGTCGCTGCAGCCAAGGAAGCGTTTGAGACCTGGAGCAAGTCCTCTATCTCCAACCGCACCAAGCTGATGTTCAAACTTCGAAACCTGGTCGAGGAGAACGCCGACGCGCTTGCTGCTGCCGTTTCATCAGAGCACGGCAAGGTTCACTCCGATGCGTTTGGCGAGGTGGCCCGAGGTCTCGACAACATCGAGTACGCCTGCAACATCGGTGAATTGATGCGTGGCGGTCACTCCAACCAAGTGGCCACAGGAATCGATGTCACCACCGTGCGACGGCCGCTCGGAGTTGTCGCCGGCATCACGCCGTTCAACTTCCCGGCCATGGTGCCGCTGTGGATGATCCCGAATGCGATCGCTACCGGCAACTGCTTCATTCTCAAGCCCAGCGAGAAGGATCCGTCGGTCGCCTTGATGATGGCGGAGCTGATAGCCGAAGCCGGGTTCCCGCCAGGTGTGTTCCAAGTGGTCAACGGTGACAAGGTGGCCGTTGATGCCATTCTCGAGCATCGCGACATCGCGGCAGTCAGCTTCGTCGGCTCGACCCCGATCGCCCGCTACATCCACCAGACCGCTACCAACAATGGCAAGCGGGTCCAGGCCCTGGGCGGCGCGAAAAATCACATGCTGGTGCTCCCCGATGCCGACATTGGTCTCGCCGCCGACGCTGCCGTTTCGGCCGCCTACGGATCGGCCGGTGAGCGCTGTATGGCCATCTCGGTCGCTGTCGCCGTCGGCGATGTTGCCGATCCCCTGATCGAAGCGATAGCCGACCGCACCGTCAAGCTCAAGATCGGTGCCGGCGACGACCCTGACGCCGAGATGGGCGCGCTCATCACCCGTGAGCATCGTGACCGTGTGGCCGGCTACATCGGCGGCGCGGCCGAAGCTGGAGCCACGCTTGTACTCGACGGACGCGAGACCGAGTTCGACAGCGACGGCTTCTTCCTCGGCTGCTCGCTGATCGACAATGTCACGCCTGACATGGACGTCTACAAGGATGAGGTCTTCGGTCCGGTTCTTGCCGTTGTGCGCGTCGACACCTATGACGAGGCGATGGACCTGCTGAACAACAATCCGTTCGGTAACGGCACTGCGATCTTCACCCGTGATGGAGGAGCGGCCCGCCAGTTCTGCGAGGACGCACCCGTCGGCATGGTCGGCGTCAACGTTCCGATTCCCGTTCCCGTGGGTTATCACTCGTTCGGTGGATGGAAGGACTCATTGTTCGGCGACACCCACATGTATGGTCCCGAGGGAATCCGCTTCTATACGAAGGCCCAAGCCATCACGAGTCGCTGGCCCGATCCGGCCAGCTCCTCGGTTGACTTGGGATTCCCCCGCAACGACTGATAGACCGAATTCATGGATGCTGATCTTCTCCTGCTCGAATCCCCGACAGCGTCGGCTGATCAGCTGCCGGGTCTGATCGGTTGGTCTCTGAAGCCTGAAGGGTTGTGTCGAGACGACGTGTGCATCCCGGTTCAGGATCGGGCTGCGCTCGGCGACGAGTCCGCCATTGATCTGGTTGCGGTTGCCGGTCTTCTCGACCGACCTGCCGTTGCTGATGAAAGTGGTCTCACCGCCATTGGCGCACTACGAGCTCGGCGGCGATCTGCCCTCGTCGATTTGGTTGCCCCGGACTTCTCGCTGCCCAACCTTGAGGGCGGTCTGACCGCGCTGTCAGATCATGGCAGCAAGAAGCGGCTCCTGGTCGCCTTCTCCAGTTGGTGAGGGTGCGCCTATGACCTGCCCGGGTGGCAGGCACTGCAGAACGAACTCCACGCTGACGGTCACACCGATTTCCAGGTGATCGCCGTCGCTATCGACGAGGACACTGAAGCCATCCGCGGATTCGCCGACGGCATCGACTTCCCTGTGCTCATGGACGCTGACCATCTGGTCACCGAACTTTACGCGATCTCCAATGTTCCTACGGTGGTGATGATCGACGAGGCCGATCGGATCGTGTATCCCAACTGGGCCGCATTCGGATGCGACCTGTTCCGCGAGTTCACCGGAATCGATTCAGACCGCCAGCACGACCGTATCCGCGACTGGGTTCGCACTGGCTCGGTCGACGTGTCCGACGACCAGATCCGCGACTCCGTCGGAGATCTGAATGTCGACGAAGAAGCGGCCCGACTCCACTTTCGAATCGCCAGCGAACTTCGTCGCCGTGGCGACGAGGTCGGGGCGGCTCGCAACTTCGAACGAGCAGGCCGGTTGGCGCCGCACGATTGGACGATCCGCCGGGCAGCGTTGCCGCTCCAGGACAAAGATCCGTTCGGTGAGAACTTCATGGTTCTGTATGAAGAGGCAGAGGCTGCAGGCAGCCCGTATCACGGGGTACGGGGCTACTGAGCCAGGTACTTCAGTTCGATCGGACCCTTGGGGCCCGACGTGTCAACGTCGCTGTTAAGGCGGCGCTCTTCGCCTCGTTCGCCATCGCGCTCACTGTTCCCCTTGACGTGCTCGAGGGGAAGGCGATGGGTTTTCGAGCCCCGCTGTTTCTCGCGTCGGCAGTCCTCGTTCCGCTCGTCGGCCGCCGGCGCCGCTGGAGCCCTTATGCCCATGTAGGCGATGCTCTGCTGGCGGCTCCGTTCCTGCTTGACACGCTGGGTAACTTGCTGGGGATCTATGACAAGTACCCCCAAACCGATGATGTCTTGCATGCCGTCAACTGGGTCCTTCTCGTGGCTGCCTTTCACGCCTTCCGCTTCCGGAACGTGACTGACCGCCGTGACGCCGTGCTGCTCGGCTATGGCGTCGGGGCGCTTGCGATCGTGTGGTGGGAGGTCATGGAATGGCTGGTTTCCGAAGACGGAATCGGGGGCGCCGGAGCGCTCTCGTTGACCTATGGCGACACGATAGGTGATCTCCTTCTGTCGTCCACGGGTGGACTTGTCGGCTCACTGCTAGCGGTGCGCTGGTTGGGCCCGCGCCGATAGCTACCTACCCTGGCCGATAACATGCAGCGACTCGAGACCACGGTTCCTCCTCTCATTTGGATGCTGATCGCAGCGTTGGTCTCGTGGTTTGTGTCGATGACGAATGTCGACGATTCGTGGCTTGCGGATGGCCGCGGTGGTTTCGTCGCGGCCCTGGCTGGCTTGGCCGGGTTTGGTATGATGGTGGCCGGCATCGTCGCCTTTCGGCAGGCGGGCACCGCCGTTAACCCGCATGACATCCACGCTGCATCAGCCTTTGTTTCGAACGGGCCCTATCGGTTCACCCGGAACCCGATGTATCTCGGGATGGCATTTCTGATTGCGGCATGGTCGTTGGGTGTCGGCACGATCGTTGGCCTCATCGCTGCGGAGGGGCTGTTTGTGCTGGTGATGACGCGGCTTCAGATTCAGCCCGAGGAACGAATGCTGTCATCCAAGTTCGGCGTCGTCTACGACCAGTACTGCGCCAATGTGCGTCGCTGGCTCTGATGGCGCCGACGTGATTATTGGGGGGGGGTTGCTACCTGACCTCGATACGGAACCAGTCGAGGGCTCGTGGGCGATGTGGATACGACTTACCCCATTCCCGACGGTGAGATCCTGCACCGCACTGATGGTGACGATGCTGTGGTGCTGGTGACGGCTCCGGGAACCACGATATCGGCTACCAATAATCACGTCGGTGCTCGAGTCGTGATGGGCGACGACTAGCAAGAACCGAAAAGCGCGACGGCCGCCCCGGGGTGAATGGAACGGCCGTCTGAGGTCACCCGTTGGTTAGACGCGTGCTGTGTTGAGATCTTTAGCGTAACCGAGACTAGAACTCTTCGTCAAAGGCGACGTCGCCCTCCACGCCGACCTGGTAGGCCGAAACGGTGCGTTCGAAGAAGTTCGAGAGCTCCTGCACGTCTTGCAGTTCCATGAACGCAAACGGATTGCTGGAGCCGTAGCGCTTGGGCAGGCCGAGCTGGGTGAGACGCTGGTCGGCCACGAACTGAAGATAGATGCGGGTGTCGCCGGTGGACATGCCCGGCACCCCCTCGCCGAGGAGGTCTTCGGCAAATTGGAACTCGGCCTCGACGGAATCCTCGATCATGGAGGTGACGTGCTGACCGAACTCTTCGTCGAAGAGGTCGGGCTCTTCGGCCCGAACCGTCTCGATCACCTCGAAGGCGAAGTTCATGTGCATCGACTCATCTCGGAACACCCAGTTGGTGCCGGCGGCCAAGCCATTGAGCAGACCCTTCGAGCGCAGGAAGTAGACGTAGGCGAAGGCGCCGTAGAAGAACATGCCTTCGATGCACGCTGCGAAGCAGATCAGATTCATGAGGAACCGCTTGCGGTCTTCCCTGGTCTGCAGCGGGCCGCTACCAACCGAACTCATCCATTTGAAGCAGAATTCGGCCTTCGCCTTGATCGAGGGAATGTTCTCGACTGCTGCGAATGCGGCGGCCCGCTCGTTGTGGTCAGGGATGTAGTTGTCGAGCAGGTTCAAATAGAACTGAACGTGCAATGCTTCTTCGTAGAGTTGGCGTGACAGGTACATCCGGGCCTCGGGAGCATTGATGTGCTCGTAGAGGTTGAGGACGAGGTTGTTGGCCACGATCGAGTCCCCGGTGGCGAAGAACGCCACCAGACGGCTGATCATGTGCTTCTCGGCCGGCATGAGCTTGCGGTCGAGATCGGTCAGATCATCGGAGAAGTCGATCTCTTCGACAGTCCACGTGTTCTTGATGGCGTCCTTGTACATCTCGAAGAACTGTGGGTAGCGCATTGGCCGCAGGGTGAGGTCGAAACCCGGGTCCAAAATATTGGTGCGAACCGAGGCCGGCGTTGCCGTATGACCGAGCGTGTCTGGGTTGTAGGCCGGCGCAAGGTTGAGGTCGTCTGCGAGTGCCATCAGTCGCACGCTTCGCAGTGCTCAGGGTTTTCTAACGAGCAGGCAATGGCCTCGTCGTCGGTGAACGTTTTCTTTGGCAGCCCACCACCGGGTCCATCAGGGGCAGGGCCTGCGGTGGCCGGTCCACTCGAGGTGGTTTTGTTGATGCGGGTGGCTGGGCGGCTTCGCAGATAGTAGGTGGTCTTGAGACCGGCCTTCCACGCGTACATGTACATGGAGGAGAGCTTGCCGATCGTGGGCGACTCCATGAAGAGGTTGAGCGACTGGCTCTGGTCGATGAAGGCGCCACGATCAGCAGCCATTTCGATCAGAGATTTCATCGGAACTTCCCAGGACGTGCGATAGATGGCCTTGAGATCGTCGGGAACACGATCGAGGTCCTGGACCGAGCCCTCGGACTTCTTCACGTCAGCGATCATCTGCGCATCCCACAGGCCGCGGCTCTGGAGTTCTTTCACCAGATACCGATTGATCTGCATGAACTCTCCGGAGAGGGTCTCACGCTTGAAAAGGTTGGATACCTGGGGTTCGATGCACTCGTAGCAGCCAGCGATCGAAGCGATCGTGGCCGTGGGAGCGATGGCGATCATGAGCGAGTTGCGAAGACCGTGCGTTTCGATGCGTTCGCGTAATGAGGCCCAGCGCTCGGTGTCGCTCGGCTCCACACCCCATAGATCGAACTGGAGGGCGCCTGCCGCAGCGCGAGTCTCGTTGAAGGCAGCGTGAGGGCCGTTGGCCTCAGCGAGTTCGGTGGATGCCCATAGGGCGTTGAAGTAGATCTCTTCGGAGATGCGGCGGCTGACGTCGCGAGCGGCGGGGGAGTCGAACGGCATGCCGAGCTTGAAGAAGACGTCCTGCAGACCCATGAGGCCAAGGCCCACTGGGCGCCAGCGAGCGTTTGAGACGCCTGCTTCGTCGGTGGGGTAGTAGTTGATGTCGATCACGCGATCGAGGAACGGCACGACCTGGCGAACGACCTGGCCGAGCTTGTCGAAGTCAACGGTGGAGATGCCTTCGGACTCGACCAAAAACTCGCCGAGGTTGACTGAACCGAGGTTGCAGACGGCGGTCTCGCTCTGGCTGGTGACCTCGAGAATCTCGGTGCACAGGTTGGATAAGTGCACGACCCGGTCACGACTGTTGCCGCCCTCGTCGGTGGGGCCGGGGCCGGTCTGGTTGCATTTCAGATTTGATGAGTCCTTGAAGGTCATCCAGCCGTTGCCGGTCTCGGCCAGCGACTTCATCATGCGCTGGTAGAGCTGGCGGGCGGGAACCTGCTTTTCATAGATCCCGTCGGCCTCGGCTTGTTCGTAGATGGTGCGGAACTCGTCGCCAAAGGTGTCGATGAGTTCGGGAACCTTCTTCGGATCGAAGAGGCTCCACTGCCAGTCTTTCTCGACGCGTTCCATGAACATGTCGGGGATCCAGTTGGCGAGGTTGATGTTGTGCGTGCGGCGAGCGTGGTCACCGGTGTTGTCGCGTAATTCGAGGAACTGCTCGATGTCGGCGTGCCATGACTCGAGGTAGACACACGCAGCACCCTTGCGGCGACCGCCCTGGTTGACCGCAGCCACAGAGGCATCAAGGGTCTTGAGCCAGGGGACGATGCCATTGGACAAGCCGTTGGTGCCGACGATCAGGCTGTTCTTCGAACGAATGCGGTGCCAGGCAACGCCGATGCCGCCGGCGAACTTCGAGAGGCGGGCGATGTCGGTGTAGCGCTTGTAGATGCCTTCGAGGGAGTCCTCGGGGGAGTCGAGCAAGTAGCAGCTGGACATCTGCGGGTGTGTGGTGCCGGAGTTGAACAGGGTGGGCGACGAAGGCAGGTAGGCCAGCGACGACATGAGGTCATAGAACTTGATCGCTTCGTCGGCGTTGGTGGAGAGGCCACAGGCCACACGCAGGAAGAAGTACTGGGGCGTCTCGATGACCTGGCGGGTCTCGGGGTGACGTAGCAGGTAGCGGTCATAGACGGTGCGAAGTCCAAAGAACTCGAAGTTCTTGTCACGCTGGGAGTTGATGGCGGCGTTCAACGTGGGGGCGTTGGCATTGACGAACTCGAGGACTTCATCGCCAATCAGGCCGACCCGGTGACCAAGCGACACGGACTCCGAGAACCAGGGGGCGTTCTGGTTGCGGACTTCCTTGTCGATGTATGTCGACAGCATGCGTGCCGCGAGCTTGGAGTAGCTCGGCTCTTCGACGATGAGGCCGGCCGCCGTGCGGATCGACAGTTCGTCGAGTTCTTGGGTGGTGGCACCGTCAGCCAACGCGGCGATCGTGCGGGTCGACACGACCATTGGGTCGATGCCGAGCAGACCTTCACTGGATCGGGCGACCGCATTGACGATCTTGTTGACATCAACAGGCTCAAGGTTGCCGTTGCGCTTTCGCACGCGCATGCTCGTGGCGGTCTCTACCGCTGTTTCACCGTCGTTGACTGCCGCCAGCCGGTCCTCGATAATTGCCATTAAGAGCCCTCTTCCGCGCTTAGATCACCAGATGGAGCGGTGTGTTTCGTGGGGGTCGCCCCCGATTCGCAGTCGCCCCGTCCCTCCCTCTAAGGGTGGGAATACCAATTACATCAGTGTAATTACACTGATGTCAAGTGGCGACCAACACCTTTTAGAAGTTTGATACGTGTCAACGGATCGAACGAGTGATTCGCGCTGCGTGCAGGCCTCGTCACGCACGGTGTCGGATGCAGGTCGGCATTGTCGGTCGCGTCCTTGGCTGAACGAGCGCTAGCGTTTGGCCATGGAGATCCTTGATGTCGACCTGCTCGCCTTTGAGACGGGCTCTGAGGCCCAGCGCGGCGCAGTGATCGATGGTGTGAGACGCAGTCTCGTGACCGGATTCGTCTATGTCGAGCACGATATGCCGGTCGACATGGTGGATGAGGCCTACGGCCAGCTCGAATCGTTCTTCACGCTTCCTCAGGAGGTTAAGGACCGCTATATCGTGCCCGGGTCGCAGGGGCAGACCGGCTATACGGGTCTCTTGGTCGAAACGGCGGCGATCAGCGATGTGCCCGACTGGAAGGAGATGCTGAACTGGGGTGCTCCGGTTGGTGAGGGTCACCCGTTGCGCGCCAAATACCCACACCGGTACGGACCGCCAAAACTTCCTGAGGCAGACCTTGCGGGCATTACGGAGTTGCTGTTGCACTTCCATGAGCGCGTGGCCGATCTGCAACGCCGCGTCCTGCGAATAATTGCCTCCGGTCTGGGCGCCCACGAGACGTTTTTCGACGAGATGCTGACCGATGGTGCCACGCTCACGCGCGCCATTCACTACCCGGCCATGGACCTTGCCCCTGACCAGCAGCACGTGTGGGCCGGCGAGCACGCCGACATCAACCTGATCACGGCGCTGCCGCGTGCGACAGCGGCAGGCCTTCAGGTCAAGACCGACAATGGCTGGATCGATGCCGCTCCGCCGGAAAACTGCGCCATCATCAACACGGGCCTGATGCTCGAACGGTTGAGCAATGGCGTCATCACCTCAGGAATCCACCGTGTGGTGTCGAGCGAAGGTCAGCAGGGCGATCGGTATTCGGTGGTTCAATTCGCCCACCCCACGCCATGGACGGTTCTGGCACCGATGGCGCCGACTGTTACCGCGGACAGCCCGCTGCGGTACTCGGCGATCGCGGCAAGCGATTCGCTCGACAAAGTCTTGTGGGACATCAACCTCACCGAAAACGGAAGTCGGCTCGACCCCGCCTCGTGATCTAGTCCGTGGGTTCCTGAAGAATTTCCCGATTCGGCTCCAACGTGATCCTGATGGTCGATGTGACCTCACCCGTCTCGGAATCGACCGTGACCTTGATCCGTCCGGGGTATCGGTCGAGCACGATGATCGGTTGAGCCCAGGTGTCACCGCTGATGGTGGCTTCGACGGTTCTGATGAAGCCGGCTTCGAAGAAATCTTCTTCGCCCATCTGGTACACGGTGCCGGCCAAACCGAGGCTGTAGGCGGCGTAAGCGGCATCGGCCGAGTCGGGGAGCAGGCTGTACGTGTACTCGAGATCCCAGTAGCGCAGACCTTCGTCAGCACTGAAGGAATCTTCGGAGCGCGTGCGGGTGCGGAAGCTGAGATTGGTGAGGCGGGCGCCGGGTACGGTCGGGATCTCGTTGAAGAGTGCTTCGAGCAGCGGGATAGGAATGAGGTCCGGCTGAGTGGTCATTGCCGCATCGAGGCGATAACCGCTCTCGTCGCCGAATGGCGAGTCCTCGAAGGTGACATCCATGTCGCCCCAAATCCGGATGACACCGGGCGTTGCATCGATTTCACCGAGTCGGTAGACGGGTTCGTCGGTCTGGTAGACGAAGTTGACCGATTGCGGCCCGCCGGCGCCACTGCTCGGATCACTCGTGACCTGGGCGACGCTGCGCCAGCCGAAGCCGGTCATTACCGGTTCAAAGGTGATCATCGTGGTGATCGTGCCTGGGCCGCCTTCGGGAAGATCGACATCGATATCGCCCAGTGGGTCGGCGAGGATGACGCTATAGGTCCAGTCCCAGTCCCAGTCCGCAGCGATATCGCGTCCATGGAGATCAACGGACATCTCATAGGGTGATGATCCTGCAGGGACGGGGATGTCCATCGGAAAGCCGATGATTCGCCGTGCGAGATCGAGTGGCTCGCTCGCTCCCGAGGCCCATTCGACGACGAGATCGGGTATCTCGTCGGCGCTGATCGCCGGTATCGGCTCGCTGAGGTTCAACGCCAGCGTTGTGGTTGGCGCTGCTGTTGTGGTGGTGTCCTCGGTTGCCGTGTCCTCTACGGTCGTGGTGCTCGGAGCCGCAGTGGTGGTGCTTGTCGACGATGTGGACGATTGGATGGTCTCTGCAGTGACGGGGCTCTCGGAGCTGCCACCGCAGGCGACGGTGAGCGAAGCACTGACGCTCAACAGCACTAGAGGTCGCAGAATGCTCATGAGTGAAATGTTACGGCGACACCAACCCTCACCGGCATCGTGGTCATGGGCGGACTCTGATTCATTCCGACTGCAGTTGCCCGGGTTCGTCGCCGCAGGTTGGCCCGCTGATGAAGTCGATACGGAAGGCGGCGCCGCAGGCTCCACACTGGTCGGGCCGTTCGATGGGGTCAGCACAGGCCGGGCAGAAGCGCGCCGCCGTGGCGTCCTCGTCAGACCTCCCCGCTCGGGTGCCGATGAAGACGATCACGGCTGCGGCTGCGACGATGACGCAGACGATGGCATAGAGCCGACCGGAGAACTCATTCCCGACAATGCCGACAACGGTCATTACGACGAGCGCCCCGTCGCCCAGGAAGCTCGCGAGGCGGGCTCGCTCGAATTGCGAGGCGAGGTTCGGGATCTGCATCAGCGAGGCGTAGGAAGCGCCAATGCCGACCGTGAGCGTGGCGAAGAGCAGTTCGAGGAAACCGTCGCTCAGATCAGGCTCGGCCCAGATCATCGCGATGAGCACGCCGAAGGCAAGGGTGCTGAGCACAATTCCCACAGCGGGAATCGCCGGGGAACGCCACCGCTGGCAGGACGCGGCATTGACGGCCACGGTGATCGTTGCGGCCGTGATCAACGAGGTCGTCCCGATCACCCGCATCTCGAACTCTCCGCCCGACCCAAGGATGGCGAGGATGGCGATGCCCGCATTGGCGATGATGAGCTTTATGGCCGCTCGGGTGGCCGTGCGAGCAATACGAGCTGAGACACGCCGCAACATGCCGCCATCGTTGCACCGATTCAGCTTTGGAACACTCACGGTCCTCAGCGCAGGGCGATCTCGGCGATCTCGCGAAGTTTCACTCGCTGTATCTTCGTGCCGTTGGCGCTCGGTGTGGTGGGGAACCGGTCGATCGTGAGGACGGCGATCGGCACCTTGTAGCGGGCCAAGTGTTGCCGGCATGTGGCGATGGCTCCCGCTTCGTCGATCTCGGGGCCGTCGCTGATGACGAATGCCACCGGCCGAGCGCCACTTGGGCGGTCGACGGCCACAACCTGGGCTTCGAGTACGCCATCAAGGTTCATCAACACGGTCTCAATCTCGACTGGCGAAACGAGGAAACCTCCGAGTCGAAGGACATCGCCCATTCGGGTGAGGTAGGTGAATTCTCGCGGATTCGACGGGTCCTGTTCGGCGAGATCGCCCGTGCGGAACCAGCCGTCGTCATAGTTGTCGGCGGTGAGGTTGTCATCGACGCTGTTGCCACCCTCGGCGAGGTAGCCGGCGAACAAGCTTGGACCCTTCAGTTGAAGCTCACCGTCGACCACGCGAGCGCTCGCCGCGTCGGCGGTGATCGTGCCTCCGGCCTTCGTTCGCTCGGATGGGGAGCCGGCTGGGTCGCGCACCGAGAACAAGGCTTGAACCTCGCTCATTCCGTACAGCCCGGTGAGGCAGCCGCCGATGGCGTCGGCTCGTTCAACGATGCCGTCGAGGCTCGTGTTGAAACGGCCGTAGCCGGCCCAGCGCACCGATCGCAGATCGGCACCGTGTTCTAGGAGTCGGTGGAACATGTCGTCGCTGCCGTGCGTGATGGTGACCTGATGTCGCTCGATAAGTTCGGCAGTTCTGGCAACGTCGAACCCGGTTGGCATCACGACCGTGCTCCCTGCGGCCAAGGCACTGGTGAGCGTGCACAGGCCGAAGACGCCGCACAGTGGCATGGCGACGAGAACGACGTCGTCGGCCGTGATTCCAGTTCCAGTCGCCATATTGCGGGCATGGACAGCGATCGATCGCTGTTTGTGCACGACCATTTTGGGCTTGCTGGTGGTCCCCGAGGTGGTGAAGACCACGAAGTGGTCGTCGCCGGTGCCGATGGCGGTGGATTGGTCTTCGTCCCCGATCAGAAGCTCGGCCGCAGCCATCGTGGGCCCTGGCGGAGTCGCCGGCGTCGACTCATCGACCAGGGTGAGTGCCGCCCCGCAGCGAGTGATCAGGTCTGTGGCCTCTGCGGCGCTGTATCGGGTATTGACCGATACCGCCACGAACCCGCCCGCGGCACAGGCGGCGAGGGCGACAAGGTACTGCTCACTGTTCGCCATCCAAACGGCTACCCGAGCGCCCTTCTCCACCCCGCTGGAACGGAGATGGGCAGCGCCGATTCCCCCGAGCGTTGCGATCTCGGATGCGCTGCGTTCGGCATTGTCGAGATGGATGATCGAGTCGGAACCGTTGAAGAGGCTGAGGAAATCGTCGTCGTGGGTCGCCACGGGTCAGTCAGTCCGTGAAGTCGGGCCGACGCTTGTCCTGCATCGAGCGCACTCCTTCGGCTCCCTCGGGTCCGAGGAAGCCGAGCATCTCGAAGGCGAGGCTGGCGTCGAATATCGGAGCTGCCTGATCCATCCAAAGGTTGAGGGCTCGCTTCGTCAACTGGAGGGCTTGCTGTGGGCCGGTGGCCAGTTTGATGGCGACTTTCTCTGCCTCGGCCAAGAGTTCGTCGCCGGGAACGGCCTTGCTTACGAGGCCGATCTGGTCTGCTGTCTTTCCGTCGATGAAGTCGGCGGTGAGTAGGTAGTACTTCGCTTTTGCCATCCCGCAGAGCAGGGGCCAGCAAATGGCGGCATGGTCGCCGGCGGCAACACCGATCTTCAGGTGACCGTCGGTGAACCGGGCTTCCTCATCGATCAGGCTGATGTCAGCCATAAGCGCAACGGCCAATCCGGCCCCGACCGCCACACCGTTGATCGCCGAGATGATGATCTTCTCGCACCGAAGCATTCGATAGACGACGTCGCCGGCTTCTCGCATGATTTGGCGAATCTCGACCGGATCGCCGACGAAGCTGCTGATCCACTCGAGGTCACCGCCGGCGGAGAATGCCTCACCTTCGCCGGTGACGACGACGACTCGGGTGTCGGGATCATCGTTGATGTCGTCCCACACGCGGCTCAGCGACCGGTGCATGGCGGCGGTAGTGGCGTTCAACGCGTCGGGTCGGTCGATGGTCATCCAGAGGATGCCGTGCTCCCGACGCTCAAAGCGGAGTCCTTCATGTTTCGCAAACCAGTCGTCAGCCATGCGTGAGACCGTAGTAGGGAGAGATCAGACGGCTCGAATTCGCTGACCTGGCTACGCCATTGTGAGGCCGCCACTGACCGAAAGCGTCTGGCCGGTGATGTAGTTGGCATCATCTGCGGTGAACACGGTGACGCCGTAGGCGATTTCGTCGGGTTGGGCCATGCGCCCGATCGGCACGGCCTTGGACAGGCTGCCCACAATTTTTGCGGGCAAGTCGCCTTCTTCGCCCATCTCGCGGATCAGGTCCGTGTCGGTGGGGCCAGGGCACACGATGTTGGCCGTGACCCCCTTCTTCACCGACTCTCGGGCGATGGTTTTGGTGAACGCGATGACGCCGGCCTTGGCTCCCGCATAGACCGACTCGAGTGAGCTGCCGACTCGGGCGGCGTCGCTCGACAGGTTGACGATACGACCCCAGCCCCGCTCCATCATCCCGGGAAGTACGGCATGCGTCGTGCGCAGCGTGCCCTTGAAGTTGATGTCGATGATCATGTCCCAGAAGTCTTCATCGGTGTCGACGAAGCGGACGAAGCGATCAAAGCCGGCGGCGTTGACCAAGATATCGACGGGCCCCAACTCGGCTTCGACGGCCGCCACGACTTCGCGTACACGGTCCGAGTCGGTCACATCGCACTGATAAGCCAGAGCGCGAACGCCGTAGTCGGACCGCAGTTCAGCGGCGAGTGCTTCGCCCTGAGAGACAAGTAAGTCAGCGATAGCGACACTGCGGCCCTGGGCGGCGAGTCGCCGGCAGACGGCGCCCCCAATCCCTCGGGCACCACCGGTGACGAGTGCAGTTCGTGGGGGAGATGGGTGAGCCATGAGCTGACCCTACGCCAGCGTTGCGGTACTGCCAGGAACGCCGCCGTTCGTTGTCGTAGTATCGCGTGCATGGATATTCAGCTTCGTCACAATCCGTCGTTCTCGGTTGCCCGGGCCATCCTCGGACCGGGCGAGGCCATTCGGGCCGAGTCGGGGGCCATGATGGCAATGGCGGCAGACGTGGCGCTCGACGCCAAGATCGAGGGCGGCCTCATGAAGGGGCTGAAGCGCAGTGTGCTCGGTGGCGAGTCGCTCTTCATCACCACCGCAACGGCTGCGCCACACGGCGGATGGATCGACTTTGCGCCGTCTCTGCCCGGCGATGTCACCGTCTTCGACGTGACGCCGGATCAACCGCTGATGATCCAGAAGGGCTCGTTCCTCTGCGCCGAGCAAGGTGTAGAGATCGACACCCAATGGGGTGGTATGAAAAATCTGATCGGCGGTGAAGGTGGTTTCCTGCTTCGGGCCCACGGCCAAGGCAAGGTCGTATTGTCGACCTATGGTGCGCTCGATCGTTTCCACCTCGAAGCCGGACAAAACGTCGTCGTCGACACCAATCACATGGTGGCATTCGCCGAGAGCGTTCAGATGGAACTCCGCAAGGCATCGGAGTCGGGATGGAAGTCGATCAAGTCCGGTGAAGGACTCGTCTTCGTGTTCACCGGCCCCGGCGAACTGATGATGCAGTCCCGTAACCCCGACGACATCGTCAACTATGTCATCGCCAATATGCCGAGTCAGCGAAACTGAGTAGGGCCCGGACTGCTTCGCCTCGGTTGCGTCTTTAATTCTTCCCTGCCTCTTACCAAGCGTATGCAAGCTCAGAATGTGCCGCTTCCGGTTCTATCGTGAAGAGTCGGCCCCGTGCCACTCATGATGTACAGACGAGAAAGAATCTCTTGCCATGCGATCTCTTAAAACTTGCCTCCTTGTCCGGAGAGCGCTCATGTCGATGGCCCTCGTGCTCTTCGCCACCGCATGTGGAGGCGACGCAGCCGATGATGCGGAAGTCGGCATTGCGACGCTGGCGGACGTTGAGGAACCCATCGAGGATGAATTTGCGATGGGTGCCGACGGTGTCGCCGACGATGAGCCTGAACCAGAGGAACCCGAGCTCGAAGAGCCTGAGCCCGAAGAGCCCGAGGAAGAGCGGACCATCGAGGACGCATCCCTCGACTTCTCGGCGTGCATGCGCGAGGAGGGGATCAGCGCCTGGCCAGACCCCACACCGGGCTTGGACGGAGGCCGACCCTTTGGGGACGTCGACTTCGCGGCGCTGGGGATCGATCCCACCGACCAGGACTTCCTGGACACGGTAAATATCTGTCGCGTCGAGTTCGAAGGTGTCGCCGACGGTCGCGAAGCCCTCACCCCCGAAGAGGAAGCCGAGCGACGCGACACCGAGATCGCCATGGCTGAGTGCATCCGGGGGAATCCGGGGTGGGAGGACTTCCCCGACCCGGATCCCAACGGCGGCGGCTTCGAGCACGTACGTGAGGCAGTGCTCAAGGGAGAAATCGACTTCGCTGCTCTCCTCCCGGTTTTGCAGGAGTGTGCTTCGCAACTCGGCGTCGAGTTGCCAGGTGGCCGAGGTGGTCAGGGCGGATGAACCCGAAACTGATCGGTTTGGGTGTTGTCGCGCTCGTCGCTGTTGCCGTGGTTGGGGGCGTGCTCGTCTCGTCTGACGACTCCGGCATCGCCACCGATGCCACGACCACGTCTGTCCCTGACGATGACTTTTCGACTGCCGTTGTCGCCCTCAAAGATCTTGTCGAGACGACCGAGATCGACGGCACGCTCGGGTTCGGTGACCCTGAGGCCCTACCGAACCGTGCCGTGGGTGTGCTGACGCAACTCCCCGAGGCCGGCACGGTTGTGTCGCCCGGTGACGTGCTCTTCGAGGTGAACGAGATGCCTGTCGTCTACCTGCCGGGTGAGATCCCGGCCTACCGAACGATGCGAGACAACGTCGAAGGCACCGACGTTCTTCAACTCGAGGAGTATCTGGACTCACTCGGGATGATGGCGGCCAACGACGCCACCGTAGACGGCGATTTCACGTGGTACACCGAGAATGCCGTCGAGGAGTGGTACGAGAAAACCTTCGGGGTCATGGAACAGACTTCGGTGGACGACGGCATGGTCATCTTCGGCACCGAATCGTTCCGCATCAGCCAGGTCACCGTCCAGCTCGGCGGACAAGTGAACGGTGGCTCGGTGCTCTCGTACACGTCGACCACCCGTGTGGTCACCGTCCAACTCGACACTGCGTTGTCGGGGATCCTCGAGGAGGGTCAAACCGTCGTCGTGGAATTGCCCGATGAGTCCGAGGTGGATGCCACGGTCACGTTCGTGTCCGACACGGTCACCACCCAGGGGCAGGGCCCGAGCGCAACCTCGTGGATCGACGTCGAACTGGTGCTCGAAGGAGAAGGCAGCGCCTTCGACGAGAGTCCCGTCGTCATCCGGGTGGACGAGCCGGTCGAACTGGATGCTGTTGTGGTCCCGATCCCCTCGCTGATTGCTCTTGCTGAGGGTGGCTACGCCGTTGAGAAGCTCGTGGACGGAACCCCCGTTCTCGTTGCTGTGGAGATCGGAAGCTTCCTGTTGAATGAGGTGTCGATCACCGGCGCCATCGAACCCGGCGACACTGTCATCGTCCCATGATCGCGGACTCGGCCGACGAGGCGGTCCTGGCCCTTCGCGACGTCAAGAAGTCGTATCCGGGCACGCCCCCCATCCACGCACTCGCCGGGGTTGATCTGGAGATTCGGCGCGGCGAGTTGGTTGCCGTTGTCGGACCGTCGGGGTCGGGCAAGTCGACCATGCTCAATATGATGGGGGCACTCGATCGGCCGACCTCGGGTTCGGTCGTGGTCGAAGGACGCGACCTCTCTCGCCTCAGCGATCGCCGCCTCTCGGGTCTACGGGGCCGCAGGATCGGTTTCGTGTTCCAGCAGTTCCATCTGATCGATGGCATCGGCAACATCGAGAATGTCGCCACTGGACGGCTGTACCACGGCGTCTCGCGTCGTCGCCGCCGAACCGAGGCCGTCGAGATGCTCGAACGAGTTGGGCTGGGACATCGCCTCCAGAACCGGCCGAACCAACTCTCGGGCGGCGAACGTCAGAGGGTGGCGATCGCCCGTGCCCTGGTGGGTGACCCGGCCATCGTCTTGGCCGACGAACCCACCGGCAATCTCGATTCCCGGACGTCGGACGAGATCATGACACTCTTGCGTGATCTCAATGGGCAAGGGGCCACGATCGTGGTCATCACCCATGACCGCGAGCTTGCCGCGTCGTTGCCGCGCACCGTGTCGCTGCTCGACGGGCGGATCGAGAACGACAGTGTGTTGGACGACAGCGTTTTGGACGACAGCGGGTTGGTGGCGCGATGAGATCTGCTCGCGGTGACCTTTCCCGGCTCCGACCTAGCGATGTTTTTCGTGTCGGTGGGCTTGGGCTTCGCGCCCGCAAGGTCCGGACGCTGCTCACCGCGCTCGGTATCGCAATCGGTATCGCTGCCATGGTTGCGGTGCTCGGAATCACGGCATCTGAAGACGCGCAGGTTCAGGCGGAACTCGACGCGCTCGGCCCCAACCTGCTCGAGGTTTTCGAGGGTGAGAGCATCACCGGCGAAGACATTGTTCTTCCCGTCGAATCCGCGGCGATGATTGAACGGATTGGACCGATCGAGGTGGCTGCGCAGGTGTCAGTGGTCGATGCGACGGTGAGGCGCACGGAGTTCGTCCCCGCAGCGCAGACCGGTGGTATCGCCGTGTTGGCAACGGATCTCGATGTTCTCGACGCAGTGGACGGTGTGGTCGCCACTGGCACATTCCTTGACGCCCGGTCCGCCGAGGTTCCATCGGTTGTCCTTGGCTCGGTTGCCGCTGAACGACTCGGTGTGCGTTCACTTGATCCGACACCGGTCGTTTACCTGACCGATACGTACTTCCAGGTTGTCGGTGTGCTGGAGCCGGTGCGGCTGGCCCCGGGCTTTGACCGAGCGGCGTTCATTGGAGCGCCGATTGCGCAGGCGTTGTTCGAGGCCGAACTCGAACCACAGACGATCTATGTGGATGTTGTCGACGGCTGGCTGGACGATGTGCGGGTGTTGATCGCGGCCACGATCCGACCCGAGGCGCCCAATGAGGTCACCGTCACCCGTCCCTCCGATGCCATCGAGGCTCGCGACGTCACCAGTGACAGTTTCCGTAGCCTGCTCCTCGGGCTTGGCGCCGTTGCCTTGTTGGTTGGCGGTGTCGGCATTGCGAATGTGATGGTGATCTCGGTGCTTGAGCGACAAGGCGAGATCGGCGTTCGCCGGGCGCTCGGTGCTACCCGTCGCCATATCCGTCTGCAGTTCGTCGTGGAGTCAGCACTCCTCTCACTGCTCGGCGGGGTGGCCGGTGTAGGTATCGGCGCGGCGATAACGGCCGGCTATGCCGAACGCGAGGACTCTGTTGTTTCGGTGCCTATCGAGGCGCTCGCGCTTGGTGTTGGTGCTGCGCTCGTGATTGGCGGATTCGCCGGGCTTTATCCGGCAGCGCGAGCCGCCCGTTTGGATCCCGCCGAGGCGGTTCGCCCGGGCTAGTTCACCGACGGCCGCTTACACCATCGTGTCGAGCACGCGCAGGACGCGCTCGGAGCGAGTCCGTGGGTTCACGAAGCACATCCGAAACATCAACTCGTCGTGCCATCGCGTGGGCACGATCAGCGCCACACCCTCGCGGGAGGCCTTGTCGGACCAGGCTGTCATCTGCTCCTCGGACCAACCGGGCCGGCGGAACAGCACCACGCTCAGGTCGGGTTCCATCACCAGTTCGAGATGGTCGCGTTCGCGGATGCCGTCAACGACTTCATGCGTTGTGGTGAGCGCTTTTTCGATGGCGGCGGCGTAGTGGTCGGTGCCATAGGTCGCCAAAGAGAACCAGAGTGGGAGACCACGCACGCGTCGACTCAGATGGATGGCATGATCCGAAGGATTCCATGCTTCCCGGTCGATCTGTTCGAGATAGCCGGCGTGCTGTGAGTGCGCGGACGCCGATCGAACCGGGTCGCGATACACGAGCGCGCAGCAGTCGTAGGGCGCAAACAACCATTTGTGCGGGTCGACTACGAAGCTGTCGGCTCGTTCCAGACCGGTCAGGCCGGCGCGAACCTTTGGCGCGGCCATGGCCGCCAAGCCGTAGGCGCCGTCGATGTGTAGCCAGAGTTGTCTCGGGCCGCAGAAGTCAGCCACCGAATCGAGATGGTCGACGATGCCAGCGTTGGTGGCGCCGACATTGGCGACTACGGCGAACACGCCGTCGGCCTGTCCAGGTTGAGCGGCGAATGCCGCGTCGAGTGCTTCGCCGGAAAGACGGCCTTCAGCATCACCATCGACCCACAGCACGTCGACATCCATGACGCTGGCGGCGTTGGTGATTGAGGAGTGGACGGCCCGGCTAGCGGCGATGGCCCAACGTTGGGGTCGGGCGTCGCGGCTATGGCTCGCAGCATGGCGGGCAGCGACCAATGCACTGAGGTTGCCGACGGTTCCACCTGCGACGAATACACCACCGGCATCAGCGGGGAAACCAGCGAGATCGGCCAGCCATCGAAGTGTTTGGTTCTCGGCTGCGATGGCGCCGGCTCCGGTTTCCCAGAGCCCACCCATGATTTGCGCTGAGCTCACTGCGAGGTCGAATGTGAGTGCTGCGGCAGTGGGGGCCGCAGGCACAAAGGCGAGGTTCATCGGGTCGCCCATGGCTCGTGTCGCTGGGACGATGGTCTCTGCCCATCGTTTCAGTGCTGCTCGTCCGCCGATTCCATCGGCTGATATGGAACCGTCGAGTTCTGTCGCGAGTTCGCTTGCGGGTCGTGCGCCGGTCAACGGATCTTCGCCACCGAGAATGCGTCGATAGGACCAGTCGATCACCGAATCGAGAAGGATCTCGTCGGCGGGGAAAAAGTGTTCGCTCATTGGTGCCAACTCTTTCGGGCGGTTTTCTCCGCCTTGAGCGCAGGGTGGTAAAACTGCGGGATATGCGAACTCTTCGACAGCAGTGGAATGATGGCGATCGAGCGATTGGTGGATGGCTGTCGATACCGGCCATATTCTCGGCCGAGGTGATGTCTCGGGTCGGCTTCGACTACATCTGTGTCGATACCCAACACGGCAACATCGAATACCAGATGGCCGCGGAGATGATTCGCGCCATCGAATACGCGGGTACGTCGCCGATCGTGCGGGTGCCCTGGAACGAGCCGGGCATCATCGGCAAGATGCTCGACGCCGGTGCACACGGCATCATCATTCCGATGGTGAACAGTCCCGAGGAGGCAGAGGCCGCAGTGCGAGCCTGCCGGTACGCGCCGCATGGGTCGCGAAGCTATGGACCGACCGTGGCGGCGCCGCGACGGGCCGGCTATGTCGAGTGGGCGGGAGACAATGTTGCGTGCATTCCGATGATTGAGACCAAGCAGGCTGTGGAGGCGCTGCCGGAGATTCTGTCGGTTGAGGGGATCGACGCGGTCTATGTCGGTCCTGCCGACCTCTCGCTCACGCTCGGGTTGCCGCCGGGAAACAATGACGGCGAGGCCGCATTCGATGAGGCCTACGCGCTCATTGTCGAGGAGTGTCTCAAGGCGGGCGTTGTGCCTGGTTGTCATGCTTCCGGCGCGCTTGTCCCGAAGCGATTTGCGCAGGGTTTCCGGATGGTGACGGCGACCGCTGATCAGTTGGCAATGGGCATCGGCGCCAAGCGGGAGCTGGCGAAGGCCCGCGGCGGTGACGCAGGCGACGGAGCCGGTTCGCTGTACTGAGCCGATCGATGCCGCCATGATCAGGTCGTGGTGTTGTCGAGGATCATCACTGTCTTGAGGTCGGCGTGGAAGTCGAGTGCGTGGTCGCCACCCTCTCGACCAATCCCGGAGATCCCGCAGCCGCCGAACGGGGCCGTGAGATCGCGCACAAGGAATGTGTTGACCCACACGAGACCAGCCCGAAGTTCCTGGCCCAGTCGCTCGGCCCGTTCGCGTGAGCCCGTATAGACGATCGCGCTCAGCCCGTACTGGGTCGAGTTGGCAAGCTCGACGGCCTCGGCTTCATCGGCGAAGGTCTGGAATGTGAGCACCGGTCCGAAGATCTCGTTCTGTACGACCTCGCTGTTGTTCGACATCGGCTCGATCAGCGTCAGCTCGTAGTGCAGTGAGTCGGCCATTTTGTTGCCACCGCGAACGATTGTGTCGCCGTTGGCGCGAGCCCGCTGGACGAAGCCATCGACATTCTCGCGATGATCAGGGTGAGCCATGGGAGCGATGTCGGTGGCCGAGTCGCGGGAGTCGCCGATGACAAGCACGTCTGCTTCGGCATGAAAGATCTCGAGAAACTCATCGCGGATTGATTCCTCGACAAGAAGCCGAGTGCCGGAAAGGCACACCTGACCGGAGTCGTCGTACTGCCAGGCTGCTTTCTTAGCCGCAGCCGCAATATCGGAGTCGGCGAAGACAATCAGCGGGTTCTTCCCGCCGAGTTCGGCGGTGAAGGGCACGATGTTTTCGGCCGCTGATTTGCCGATCAGTCGGGCGGTGGGAACGGAGCCGGTGAAGGTGATGCGGCGCAAGCGATCGTCGGCAACGAGTGCTGCTCCGACCTCGTGGCCGAATCCCTGCACCAGGTTGTATGCCCCCGCAGGAATACCGGCTTCGACGGCGAGTTCGGCGAGTAGCGCCGCGGTGAGCGGTGACCATTCGGCGGGCTTGTGGATCACGGTGTTGCCTGCCGCCAGCGCTGGCGCGAGCTTCCATGTGGAGAGCATGAACGGAGCGTTCCACGGCGTGATGACGGCGGCCGGGCCGGCGGGCATACGAATGACATGGTTGTCCATGCTCTTGGCATCCCAGCGGCGATCGTCGTGCTCGACGATGAGATCTGCGTAGAGACGGAAGTTCACTGCGCCGCGGGCGACGAGGCGGAGCTTCATCGATTCTTGGAGAAATCCCATGTCCAGACACTCGACGTGAGCGATTTGCTCGTTGTTGGCCTCGATCAGATCTGCGAGGCGATGCAGTACCTCGGCACGTTCGGTCCGGGAGTAACGACCCCAGGTCGTGAAGCCTTCGACGGCTGCCCCAACCGCGGCGGCGGCGGTGTCAGCATCGCCGCGGGCGACGTTGGCCAGCAACATGTCGTCCCAGCCAAGCGGTGAGCGGCTCTCGAACGTGGTCGGCGAGGCGACCCAAACGCCACCGATGAGATGACCGGTGCGGACCGGGACACCGTCGACATCGGCGACGAGTGTCGTGTCAGTCATCAAGCTTGCTCTTGTAGTGCGCGGCTCCGGGTCCGAGCGGTGAGCGGATACCGCGGAACTCCCAGTCGCCGCCTTGGGCAGTCGACATGACCTCTTCAGAGCGAGAGACCTGAGCGCCGACGTCGGTTCGGATCGGCGTGGGGCCGCTGACGATCGTGTTGGTGAGTTCACCCAAACCTTCGACCTTCACGGTGACAACATCACCGGGGTAGACGGTGCGGGAGTTGGCCGGCGTGCCGGAAAGAAGGATGTCGCCGGGAACCAGCGTGATGGTGCGGGCGATGTCCGCGACGATGTAGTGCATGTCCCACTGCATCTCGTCGGTGGTGGCGTCCTGCTTGACTTCTCCGTTGACGATGGTCTGGATGCGTTTGCCTCGGAAATCCCAGTCGGTGACGATGCCGGGACCGACCGGACAGAGGGTGTCGCTGCCTTTGACGCGAAGCATTGAGCCGGCGTCGGTGTCACGGAAGTCGTGGAGGCCGTAGTCGTTGCTGACGGCGTAGCCGGCGATGTAATCGCCTGCGTCTTCGGGCGAGACGTTGCGGCAGGTCTTGCCGATGATGATGGCGATCTCGCCTTCGTAGTTGAGCCACTCACAACCCTCGGGGCGGACCACGTCGGCCCCGTGTCCGCACAACGCCGTGATGGGCTTGTGGAAGTAGGTCGGCGCCGCGGGCAGCTTGGTCATGAACTCGTCGACGCGACTGTTGTAGTTCAGGTGGATGCAGATGATCTTGGTGGGCTCCACCGGAGACAGGTGGGTGGCATCGGTGATGGCGACCCGGCGCCCATCGTTGGCGACGAGTTCGTCACCGTCGCGCACGACCTCACAGGGGTAGCCGTCTAGCAGGATCCGTCGGTACTCGGTCATGGTGACAACCTAGTCCATAGGTAAATGATTTGGTACCGAACGATCTTGGTCAGTTGATGTATCTCGCCTATCGTTATGGACCGAACGATCCAATTGGCAAAGAGATGAATCTGATCGAAGAGGCGAGCGGTGAGCGATACCAAACCTGACGAGAGCATCCTCGATGCGGAACGTGATATTCAGGCCGCGCTCGGTGATCGGCCGCTCGACTTTCGGTCCCTTCAGGCAATCTCCAACATCTATCGCGCTGCTGCGGCTGTCCGGCGCCACGCCGAACGCACAGTGTTGGTGGAACACAGCCTGTCCTGGGGTGGCTTCACCGCTCTTTGGGTTCTCTGGGTCTGGGGCGAAATGGAGACGGCACAACTCGCCGCCGAATGTGACCTCGCCAAGGGCACGCTGACCGGGTTGCTGGGCACGCTCGAGAAGCAGGATCTTGTCCGCCGAGATCGCGTCGAGTACGACCGTCGACGGGTCATGGTTTCCCTCACCGATGTCGGCCTGGCCACGATCGAAGATGTATTCCCCCGTTTCAACCAGTTCGAGACGGAGATGACCGGCGGCCTCGCGGACGCCGAAAAGGACGAGCTTGCCCGCCTCCTCCGCCAGGTCATCAACAACGCCGACTAAGCACGCCTGGGGACAGACCCCAAACGTGCGTTGTTCGTTACCGCTTGTTGGTCAGGGCGATGATCCAGTTGGTGACCGTGACGATGACCCCCTCCTGATCCCGGTTCAAGGGTCCGCGCCGGTTCCTCTGCTGAACGCAGCTTTCCATGTTGATCTTGACTCATTGGCCCACTTCAATCATCTCGACGCCAGTCTCTTGGGCTGGTCAGTGATGGCGTCACGCAGTGGCGCTCGTCCACGCTGCCCGGGGTATCGCTGCCCTGGTTGTCGGTGAGACGGAGACCTATCAGGGTGTAGCCGAGGCAGTCCCGTTCTTCGACCCGAAAAAGACCCAGACCGACGCGTGAGCGTTAACGGGAGCGGCGGAGGAGCTCTTCGACAAGTTCAGGGTCGTGCTCACCCAACGCAGGAACTACGGGCTTGGCCGCACCGGCGTCATCGATGTTGAACGGCGGCTTGTACGTTTTGGTGCCCCCGGTCGGAACAGTCGTGTCGACGAATCGATTGCGTGCTCGGAACTGTTCGTGGTTCCAGAGTGTGAACGGGTCGTTCACCGAGCTGTAGGCGATGCGCGCTGCGGTGAGGCGAGCGAGCATCTCCTCAGCCGGCGCCGACGCCAGCGCCGCTCGCAGCACGGGCTCGAACTCGTCGATGTTGCCAATACGCGCTTCGTTGGTAGCGAAGCGTTCGTCGTCGGCCAAACCCGGCTGCATGAACACATCGGTGCAGAGCGCCCGCCATTCGGTCTGGTTCTGGACGGCAATGAGAATGTCGCGGCCATCGGCGAGGGGATACACGCCGTAAGGCGAGATCATGGCGTGGCGGTGACCGGCCCGAGCCGGAGTGACCCCTCGGCTGACTGCGCTATAGGTCGGTGCCGCAGTCCACTCGGCCAGGCACTCAAGCATCGACAGTTCGATGGTGGCGCCTTCGCCGGTCTGTTGACGGCGAAAGAGGGCGGCCAAGATCGACGACAAGGCATACATGCCGGACGCGATGTCGGCGACGGAGAACCCGACCTTGCTCGGTTCGTCGGGCGAGCCGGTGAGCGTTATGGCGCCGGCTTCAGCCTGAATGGCCAGGTCGTAGGCCTTGTCGTGTGTGCGGGGACCATCGAGGCCATATCCGGAGATGCCGCAGGCAACGATCGACGGGTGGCGCTCTCGTACCTGATGGGGGAGGAGTCCTGCTCGTTCTGCAGCGCCGGGGGCCAGGTTCTGGATGAAGACGTCAGCGCCGGCGACCAATTGATCGAACATGGCTCGGTCATCATCGTCTTTCAGGTCGAGAACGAAGCTGTCCTTGCCGCGGTTCGCCCACACGAAGAACGCGGAGGTGCCGGCCACTGCGGTGTCGTAGTCGCGGGCGAAGTCTCCCGAGCCGGGCCGTTCAATCTTGAGAACGCGGGCCCCAAGGTCGGCAAGCTGGCGCGACGCGAAGGGCGCCGCGATCGCCTGCTCGACTGAAACGACGAGCACTCCCTCTAACGGAGCGGTCACCGCGTGGTGTCCTTGGGCAGAAAGCCGCCGCGACCCTGGGGCAGTTTCATGTCGAGAATACGACTGGCCACAAGGGTTCGCAGGATCTGGGCCGTGCCACCACCGATGGTGAACATGCGGACGTCGCGGTACATCCGCTCCAGCGGGTTGTTCCGGCTGTAGCCGGCGGCGCCGAAAACCTGGAGAGCATCGCTGACGATCTCGATGGCGGCCTCGGCGGTGAAGATCTTGGCCTGGGCCGCAAGCGTGGCGTCGGGGAACGGCGAGCCGCCATTACCGCGGGATTCCGCGGCACGGTAGGTCAGGCTGCGTGCTGCCTCGAGCTTTACCGACATGTCTGCGAGCATCCACTGCAACCCCTGGAACTCGGCGATCGGACGGTCAAACTGCTCACGTTCGTGAGCGAAGCCGAGGGCGAGTTCGTAGGCGCCTTGGGCGATGCCGAGGCTGACGGTGCCGGCGCCGACGCGCTGACTGTTGTAGGCGTTCATCAGGTCAGCGAAGCCGCGGCGGAATCCCGACGGCGGTAGCACCACCATGTCGGCTTCGACCTCCATGTCCTCGAAGATGACCTCCATCTCGGGAATGGCTCGCAGCCCCATGGTTGGCTCGCGGTCACCGAAGCGCAGGCCGGGGGTTTCGTCGCGGAATGCAAGGAAGCCTCCGATGCCTTCCTCGGTGCCATCCTCGGCGAAGACGCGAGCAAAGATCAGGTGCATCCGGCTGACGGTGCCACCCGTGATCCAGTGCTTCTTCCCATTGATGATGTACTTGTCGCCGCGTCGATCGGCGCGTGTTGTCATCAATGACGCAGCGGAGCCGGCCCCCGGTTCGGTGATGCAGATGGCGGGCTTGTCGCCACTGAGGACGAGCTCGGCTGCGATTTTTTTCTGTTCGTCGGTGCCGTAGGCCATCACTGCTGAAATGGCGCCCATGTTCGCTTCGACCGCGATGCGGCCGGTGACGCCACACGTCTTGGCCATCTCCTCGACCACGAGCACCGCATCGAGGAATGAGTGGCCGGGTCCGCCGAATTCCTTGGGCACTGTCATGCCGGTAAAGCCGGCTTCCTGAAGAGCAGCGACGTTCTCCCACGGGTATTGCTCGGCCTCGTCGACGGCTTTTGCTCGGGGGCCGATCACCTCCGTGGCGAGGGCGCGCGCCTTGGCTTGAAGGGCGAACTGTTCATCGGTGAGTTGCCAGGTCATGAGGCGGCTCCAGTGCATGGGGTTGCGGTGAGAGTGATGATGTCGCGTTGGGCGATGCTGCCGCCGAGTCGTGCGGTGGCACCATCGAGTTGGGCCAGGGTGCGGTTCAGAGCGTGCGCATCGCCAGCGGCGTTGGCGCGGAGTCCGTCGATCAAGGGGCGAGCGACATCGCGGAAGGTGCCATCAATCTCGGTGTTGCCGTCGGGGCGCAGCGCAAGTCCGTTGAACCAACGAGCGGCGCCAGGATGCTCGGGTCGACGGATGTAGGCGAGCGCGGCATGCAGGTCGAGAAATCCGCAGCTGTGCCGAGCCGTGATGTTGTCCCAGCGGTCGGCGATCGCATCCCACCGGTCACCAACGTCGTGGCCGGCAAGTTCTGAGCGCCAGAGGAGACTGGTGGCGTCACACAGACGAAAGGCGGTGGTGGCGTTGGGGAGTTGCTCGTCGAAGATTTCGAGCACGTCGGTGGCGGCACCGACCGCGAGTAGTCGTAGCGCCAGGTGCCACCAGATGTGCATGGCGAGGCCATCTTGGGTAGCCCAGATCTCGCTCGTGTCGCGGAGCAAGGCGATAGATGCATCGGTGTCGTTGGTGTGTTCGTAGACGTGGGCGAGTGCGTGGCGGGCCCAGAGGTCACGCGGGTCGGCGTCAAGTGCCGTGCGGCCGTACACCACTGCCTCGTTGTAGTGGCCGGACTCTTCGAGGGCGAACGAGTGCATTCCGTCGATGAAGTTTTCGCCAGGCTGGTCAATCCAGTTCTGACGTGAACGCTTACTGGTCTCGAGGCGCCGATCGGCATCGCCGACATGCAGGTAGGTGTCGTGGGCGAAGCGGTACGCCGCGAAGTCGCCTTCAGCGGCGAGGTCGGCCCACACGGTGGCCGCTGTTGTGAAATTGCCTGTGGCGGCGTGGCCGAGTGCCTTGGCATGGGCGCGGTCCCTGTCGGTGGTGGCGCGAGCCTGGGCGCGAGCGCGGTCGACCTGCACCGGCGGTGAGTCGAGTGGGCTGCCCGCAAGGATGTTGTATAGCGAGCAGAGAACGGGTCCGAGCACAAACGACTCGTCGCGCTCGTTGGCGTGCGAGAGCGTGACTATTGGGTCGTCGTGGAAGTGGAGGAACTCTTCCCACGCGTGATCCCAGGCGGTGACTGACTCGTCGCTTCCGGTTGTGGTGTCGCCCCAGCGATCGGTCATTTGATTCGGACCTGAACCGACTCAAGGCCGTTCACAAAGTTTGAGTCGACATACGTGGGCTCACCCATGATCTCAAGCTGGATATCTCGACGGATGAGTTCTTCGATAAGGACAGCAATTTCTAGGCGGGCCAGCGAGGCACCGAGACAGAAGTGGGCACCGCCGCCCCCGAACGCGACATGGGGAGCGGCACGGCCGGCATCGAAACGCAGGGGATCGTCGTACACGTCGGGATCGAAGTTCGCCGCGGCGTACCACATCACGATTTTTTCGCCCTTGGCAATGGCGGTACCACTGAGTTCGCAGTCGCGAGTGGCGGTGCGACGGAAGTACAAGATCGCTGACGAGTAGCGAATGACTTCCTCAGTCGCGGTGGGAATCAGACTGGGATCGGCACGAACGCGGTTGAACTCGTCAGGGAACTCGACCATGTTCAGCGCCAGGTGTCCCATTGACGAACGGGTGGTTTCATTGCCGGCGAAGATCATCAGCCTGAAGAAGTTGGAGAACTCCGACTCTGTCAGCTTCTCTCCCTCCACTTCGGCTTCGAGCCACTTGGTGACGAGGTCATCACCGGGGCTGGTACGGCGCAGATTTGCGAGATCCCGGGCGTACTCGTTGACGCCGTGCGCGGCGGGACTGTTGAACGGCAACAGTCGAAGCTCGGTCTCATTGCCGTAGGCGTCCGCTGGGAGGGGTTCGCTGCTCGTTCCTGCGACGAGATGGTCGGAAAGTTCGACCATGTAGTCGTGATCGGTCTCGGGCACGCCAACGATGTCGCAAATCACGCCGATGGGAATCGGCTTCGCCACGAGTTCCATCCACTCGCCACCGCCAGCTGACTCCAGATTGTCGAGCGCCTCATTGACGCGGACTCTGATGGTGTCCTGGTACGACTGAACGTGGCGAGGGGTAAATACCGTGCTCACCAGTCGGCGGAGTCGTGTGTGGACCGGTGGGTCCATATCGATCATCGAGGCGCGCGCATCAAGGGCGTCCTCATCGATGTCGTACATCTGGATGTGGCCGACGGCCGACGAGTAGGTCTCCGTGTCGCGAGAGACGGTGACGACGTCGGCATACCGGGTGACGTTCCAGAAGCCAGCCTGGCTGTCGGTCCCTTCGACCCACGACAGGCCGTCGCGCTCGCGCATTGCCGTGAAGGCGGCTTGAGGGATGCCGTTGGCGAATTGGGCGGGGTCGGTTAGATCGATGCCTTCAACAAGGGGCAGGTTCTCAGGCAAGAAAGTTCCTCACGATTTCATTGAAAGATTCGGGGTGCTCGATCGAACTGAGGTGGCCGGCGCCGCGAATTACGGCCAGTTCGCCGCGGGGCAGCGCTTCAGCGAGAGCCTCGGAGTAGGAGAGCGGCGTTTCCTCGTCATGCTCGCCACAGACGACAAGGCATGGATTGGGTATGGAGGGCACGATCGCAGACGCGTCGTGATGGGCAATGGTGGAAGATGCGTGCCGCAGGGCTGACTCGGTGACTTGACCGAAGGCGGTGACGAGTTTGCTGCGGACGTCGTCGACGAGAGGGTCGGCGACGATGGCGTCGATCGCTGCGGCCGCAAGATCAACCGGGCTGCCCCCGCCGTCGATTGGAGCCAGCCATTCGGTGAGCCATTCGATGGGGTTGGCTCCGAACGCCAGACTTGTGTCCGCGAGCACCACTCGTCCGATTCGTTCGGGTGCGACACCGAGCGCGTAGAGCGCATGCATGGCCCCGAGCGACAGGCCGACGAGGTCGGCCAGGGGCACCTCGAGTGCATCGAAGAACTCGATGACCCTCGTGCCGAGTTCGGTGGGGGTCAGCGATTCGCTCGGCTGACCGCCGTAGCCGGGGGCATCCAGGGCAATACAGCGAAACTGATCTGACAGTCCTGCGAGTTGGGGATCCCAGTAGTGACGGGTACCGACGATCGGATGCAAAAAGACGACCGGTCGGCCAGCCCCCTGCTCGACCCAGCTGAAGGAATTTCGATGATGCTCCACTCGTCCATGCTGATCACGAGATGAGCGAGGAGCGTGCCCGACTTCGGGTGTGTCAGGCATCAGCCGATGACGAACGGGTCGCGGGTGGCGCCTTCGAGTTCGACCCAGACCGTCTTTGTTTCCAGAAACTCGTTGATTGCTTCGAGACCGTTGTCGCGGCCGTAGCCGGACTGCTTGGTTCCTCCGAACGGCACCAGCGGGCTCACATTGCGATAGGTGTTGATCCAGACCATGCCGACGTCGAGCTTGCGGGCCATGCGGTGCGAGCGGCGAACGTCGACTGTCCATACACCGGCGGCCAGGCCGTAGTCGCTGTCGTTGGCGAGGGCGATGGCTTCGGCTTCGTCGGCAAACGTCTGGATCGTCAGCACAGGGCCGAAGACCTCTTCACGCACGATTGTGGTTTGGTTGGTGACATTGGTGATGACGGTGGGCCGCACGAAGCGGCCGCCGAGATCCGGGTCGACCACACCGCCGGCGGCAATGGTGGCGCCTTCGGCTCGGGCTTGGTCGATCATCGAGATGATGCGGTCGCGTTGGGCGTCGGATGCTGCCGGGCCCATCTCAGTCGCCATGTCGGCAGGGTCGCCGAGCTTGATCGTGGCGGCTCGGGCGATGATTCGGCCGATGATTTCGTCGGCGATGCCCTCCTGGACGTACGCCCTGGATCCGGCGACGCAGGTCTGACCACTGGCGGCGAAGATGCCGGCAAGGATGCCGTTTGTGGCGGCATCGGGGTCGGCATCGTCGAATACGATTTGTGGCGATTTACCGCCCAGTTCAAGGACGAGCGGAGTGAGGTTTTCTGCTGCGGCACGCGCCACGTGGCGAGCGGTGGCGCCGCCGCCGGTGAACGTGATCTTGTCGATGCCAGGGTGAGCGCTGATCGCCGCGCCGACCTCGCCACCACCGGTGACGATGTTGATCACGCCAGCCGGGAACCCGGCCTCCGTGGCTCGCTCGGCCAGCAGGAGCGCCGTAACCGGGGTGATGTCGGATGGCTTGACGACTGCGGTACATCCTGCGGCCAGCAGGGGAGCAAGTTTCCATGTCAGCAGCGATAGCGGCGAGTTCCACGGGATGATTGCGCCGACGACACCGACAGGCACCTTCTCGGTGTAGACGAGAAAGTTGCTTGCCGGATTGGGGAGCTTCTCGCCGCTGATCTTGTCGGCCTGGCCAGCGAAAAAGTCGTAGTAGCTCTGCAGGCCCTTGGCCTGAGCACCGGTCTCGCGAATGATCTTGCCGTTGTCTCGGCTTTCAACCTGGCCGAGCATTTCCGCATCGCGGGTGAGGAGTTCACCGAGCTTACGCATCAGACGCCCCCGCTCGGCGGCGGGCATAGTGCCCCACTCACCTTCGAATGCGGCTCGAGCGGCCTTTACCGCAACGTCGACCGCAGCCGGGTCGTCGGCCACTTCAGCCCAGACCTCGCCGGTGAAGGGGGTGGTGGTCGCCATGCGGAGATCATTTGGGGAAGCGACGTAACCGCCGTCGATCCAGTTGTCGTAGGTCTCCATCAGGTCTCCTCCGCGATCTGAATTGCACCGCTCGGGCACTTGTCGACGACGATCTCGGCTCGGGGGCGGAGCAGGTCCCGCTCACCCACGAACACGGAGATGTTTTCGTCGTCATCGATCCGAAACACCGTCGGCTCCAAGAGTTCGCATTGGCCGACACCAATGCAGGCCTCAGAATCGAGCGTCAATCGAACGGTGTCGTTGACGTCCGCTTCGGTACTCATCGCGGCTCCATTCCCACGGACAGGACGCCGTGGACAAAGTTGGAAGGCGCGTGAACGGGTGCTTGGGTCATTGTCAGGCCAAGCCCGCGGGTCGCCATTTCTTCAAGCAGTACTTGAATTTCCATCCGAGCCAGGAAGGCCCCGAGACAGAAGTGAGGTCCGCCGCCACCGAAGGCGAAGTGTGGGTTGTCTTCGCGGCCGATGTCGAAGGAGAACGGTTCTTCGAACACATCGGGGTCGCGGTTGGCGGCGGCATACCACATGACGACCTTGTCGCCTTTGGCGATGCTGGTGCCAGCCAGTTCGGTGTCTTCGGCCGCGGTGCGACGCATGTGCAGCACCGGGGTTGCCCAACGGATGACCTCGTCGACGGCGTTTGCCGTGAGCGACGGATCCGCGACCAAGCGGTCCCACTGATCGGGGTTCTCGGCGAACGCCATTGCGGCATGCGTCATGGCCGTGCGAGTGGTTTCGTTGCCGGCGAAGATCAGCACGTGGAAAAAGTTGCGGTACTCGGCCTCCGAGAGACGGTCTCCGTTTTCTTCGGCGAGCACGAGTTGGGTGACGATGTCTTCCTGGGGTTCAGCCTTGCGGTCGGACCCGATCTTTTCGGCGTACTGGTACATGGCATGGCTTGCCGGCGAACCGAACGGCAGTAAGCGCAGGGGTGTCGTGTTGCCGTAGGCATCGTCGGGCAGCGAGGGTGCGTCGCCGGTGCCTTCGACAAGAAAGTTGCTGAGCTCCACCAGGAAATCGGCGTCCTTGATCGGCACGCCGAGGATGGTCAGGATCACTCGGATTGGGAGCGGGGCGGCCACCATTTTCACCCAGTCGCCACCGCCGGCAGCGATGAACTCATCGAGCAGGTCACCGGCGATTTGGCGAGTGGTTCCTTCCCAGACGCGGATGTTGCGCGGGGTGAATGCCTTGCTCACCAAACGGCGGAGACGGGTGTGATCTGGAGCGTCGCTGTCGATGATCGATCGGCGAGCCTCGAGCGCATCAGCCTCGAGGTCCCAGAGGTTGGAGTGACCGATTGCCGAGGAGAAGACGTCGGCCCGCTTCGACATCTCCTTGATGTCTTCGTGGCGCGTGACAGCCCAGAAACCACCGCCCTTGGACAACACGTCCTCGTACGGGTGCCAAACCAGTCCTGGTGTTTCGCGGATCGCGGCGAGGCGATCGTGGGGCACACCGTCGAGATACAGCGATGGTGTCGTTATGTCGATTGGCGTCTCGGGAATGGTCATGTGGTCCTGCTCAGTTGAATGACGCTGATGTTCAGCTGTGTTCAATGAAGCGCTCGCGCTCCCAGTCGTTGACCTCGTCGGGATCAGGGTTGTTTTCCGCGGCCAGGGGAACCTCGGCTGCGGCGATTGACGCGTAGCTGCGGGAGAAGATGTCGCCGAGCATTCCTGCCAGGGCGGAGCCTTCGAACGCGGCGAGTGCACCGGCCAGGTCGGTGGGGATGGCCACATTGTCGCCGGGGTTTCCGTACATGTCGCCGTCGCTCATCGGCGGGATCGAAAGCTTGCGTTCCACGCCGTCAGCACCGGCCGCCAGGATCGACGCCACGATCAGGTGAGGGTTGGCATCGGCTCCGGCCGAGCGATATTCGACCCGGTTGGGGCTGCCGCCTTCGCAGACGCAACGGGCGAGCACGCTGCGGTTGTCGAGGCCCCAGTGAATATGGGTGGGGGCGAACGTGTAGGGGCGGATGCGTCGCCCACCGTTGGGGGTGGGCGAGCCGATGAGGGTCATGGCGAGGGCGTGCTCGAGGAGGCCACCTAGCCAGTGACTCATGAGTTCGTTGGGTGCACCATCGGAGCTGGCGAAGGCGTTGGAGCCGTCGGCGTTTAGCGAGGTGTGGACGTGCATGCCCGAGCCGGACTGCTCGGTCCACGGCTTCGGCATGAACGTGGCCCGGTAGCCGTGCTGCACGGCGATTTGCTTGACGATCGACTTGAACAGCACGGTGCTGTCGGCGGTGCGCATGGCGTCAGCCGGGCCGCAATTGATCTCGACCTGACCAGGGCCGTACTCATAGTTCGACGATTCGACCTCGATGCCGGCCGCTGCGAGTGCTGCGCGCATGTCGTGGAGCACTGGTTCGAGCTCGATCATGTCGGTGAGTGAGCTGTACTGGATGTGGTTTTGAACCGGCTCGAACTCTGGAGTGAGCAGGTAAAACTCCATCTCGGTGGCGACGAACGGGTCGAGGCCTTGGTCGTTGAGTCGGGCGACCTGATCGGCCAAGACGTTGCGCGGTGAGAGCGGATGGGGGTTCCCGTGTGGGTCTTGCACCGATGCGAAGACGATGGCGTAGCCGGGGCGATGCGAGAGGATGCGACCAGTGCTGACGTCGGGTATCAGCTTGCAGTCCAGGTAGCCGGTCTCGGGGTTGACGTATTCGTTGTCGGGCAGGTCGTTCTGCATGTCGAACACGAACATGGCGTCAGCGATGTTCGCGCCACTCGTGATCGTGGTGTTGAAGAAACGGTCGACGGGAACGCGCTTGCCCCGCAGATGACCTTGTGTATCGGGAGTCGCCACCTCCACCGTGTGTACGCCGGCATCGCGGCACTGGGTACGGAACTCGTCAGCAGTCATGGTCATCGGGTTTCACCTTCAGTATTTCGGGCTGGGCTAGGGGAGGAGAACGAGGCGGCTTGTGAACTGGCCGCTACGGAGACGATCGTGGGCGGACTGGGCGTCGGCGAGGGGAAGGGTTTCGACGGGGCGAACGATTGATGGCTCGCGGCGCGCCAGGGCGAGGAGGTCGTCCATCTCGGAGCGGGTGCCCCAGAAGCTGGACATGAAGCGGGCTTCGGGCGCGACGACGGTGAGGCCGAACGGTGTGGTGCCTGCAGCGAGACCGACCACGATGACCGTGCCTTTGCGGGCGACGGTGGCGGCCGCTGTGGCAAGCGTGACGTCGGCACCGATGAAGTCGATAACCACATCGCAGGGTGCGATCTCGGCGTCGGCGCCGACTGCCTCGTGGGCGCCGATCTGGATTGCTTGCCCACGCTTGTCCTCGGCCAAATCAAGAGCAATAACCTGGGCATCGCTCATCATGCGGAGGTAAGTGATGGCGTATTGGCCAAGGCCACCGGCGCCGATCACGAGCGCACGGCCGCGTTCGCCGACGTTGTGGAGGATGTCGAGGCCATGACGCACGGCCCGGTAGGCGGTGAGACCGCCGCAGGCGAGGGGAGCCGACGAGATGGGGTCGAGTCCGTCGAGGGGGGCGAGGTAGCGGCGGTCTTTTACCCACATCTGTTCGCTGTAGCCGCCGTCGGTGAAGAGGCCGGCTTCGGTGGCGTTGGCGCAGATCATTTCTTCGCCGTCGGTGCATTGCTGGCAGTTGCCGCATCCCCAGGGGGCGTAGAGCATCACGGGGCCAAGTTCGGAGTGAACGCCTGTGACCTCATGGCCGAGCACGATCGGCAGTGGGCTCGGGAAGTCACCGTCGACCACATGGATGTCGGAGTGGCAGACGCCGCAGGCGGTTACGTCGATGATTTCGCCACCGCGACGGCCGGTGCCGGCGGCAGGGTGGTCGTCAACGACGACGAGTGGTTGGTTGGCAGCGGGGAGAACGACAGCGCGCATGACAGGTATCTCAGTATGACTTGGGTAGGCCGAGGCACTTCTGCGCGACAAACGCGAGCACCAGATTGTTGTTGATCGGGGCGACTTGGTAGAGCCGTGTCTCGCGCAGCTTGCGCTCGATGTCGTATTCCACGGCAAAGCCGAAGCCGCCATGGGTGTTGACGGCGGCATTGCCGGCTTCCCACGACGCCTCGGAGGCGAGCATCTTGGCCATGTTGGCTTCGGCCCCACAGGATTCGCCGGCGTCGAACAGGTTCGCGGCTTGCCAGCGCATCAGGTTCGCGGCTTGGAGATTGGCGTAGGCCTTGGCGAGTGGAAACTGCACGCCCTGGTTCATGCCGATTGGTCGCCCGAAGACTTCACGTTCATTGGCGTAGGCGCTGGCCTTGTCGAGGAAGAAACGGCCGTCGCCGATGCACTCGGCGGAGATCAGGATTCGCTCGGCATTCATCCCGTCGAGAATGTGACGGAACCCCAGGCCCTCGGTACCGATCAGAGAATCGGCGGAGATTTCCACATTGTCGAAGAACACCTCATTGGTGTTGTGGTTCATCATCGTGGGGATCGGATTGATGCTGAGCCCGGGGATTAACTCCCCGTCGTCATCGCGCATCTCCACGATGAAGACGGAGATGCCTCCGAGTCGGTTGTCGACTTCCTCAATCGGCGTCGTGCGAGCGAGAAGAATCATGAGGTCGCTCTGCATGGCTCGGCTGGTCCAGATTTTCTGACCATTGATGCGCCAGACGTCGCCGTCGCGTTCAGCGCGAGTGCGGATTGCCGTGGTCTCGGATCCTGCGGCAGGTTCGGTGACACCGAACGCCTGAAGACGCATACGGCCATCTGCGACCTGAGGCAGATAGTGCTGCTTTTGCTCGTCGGAGCCGTGACGAAGCAGGGTGCCCATCACATACATCTGGGCGTGGCAGGCCGACGGGTTGCCACCGCTGGCTGAGATTTCTTCGAGGATGACCGACGCTCCGGCAAGACTGAGCCCGCCGCCGCCATACTCTTCAGGGATGAGTGAGCCGAGCCACCCCTGGCTGGTGAGTTCCGTCACGAATTCGGTGGGGTATTTGTCGGGCTCGAGGCCGCGCCAATATTCGTTGCCGTATCTGTCGCACAGGCGACGAACTTCAAAGCGAATGTCATCGAAGTCGGAGGGCTCGCTCACGAGCTTCCTTTCTCACTAAGGGATTCGTCATCCCAGAAACCTTGGGCACGGAGGACTTCCACAGCACCGACGCCGCTCTCGTGAAGGTGGTCTTCCATTGCTTGGCGCGCCGCATCAGCGTCACGCCGAAGAATTGCGTCGAGGATTTCCTCGTGATGATGACCAGCTCGGGCGTTCCAGCCGTCGGCGAACTCGTAGTAGTCGGCGGGTACGGAGCGAGCTAGATGGCCGAGCAGCCAACGGGTGCGGCGCGGGGCGGTTCCGTTGATTATCCGGTGGAAAGCGTCGTTCAGCGCTGAATAGTCGGCTTCGCTGCCCTCGGTGAATCGGGACTGCACGGTTTCGAGTTCGTCGCGGTCCTCGTCTTTCAGCGTGTCGGCGGCCATGGCTGCGGCACGGCCGGACACAAGTCCGAGAAGTTCGTAGTGATCGATGATGTCTTCCGGCGTCACGAGCGAGACATAGGCGCCTCGGCGGGGGGTGATGTCGAGGAGGCCTTCGTGGCCGAGAACGACGATCGCTTCGCGGATGGGAGAGCGGCTTACACCAAGGGCTCGACCGATCGCATCCTGATCGAGCTTCACCCCCGGCCGAAGGGCACCGGTGAGAATGAGATCGCGCACGTACTTGGCAATCTCGTCGGCCAACCCGCCGCGCCGTCGTGTCATCGACGGTGCCGGTCGGTAGGGGTCCGCCGGACTCATGCGCCGGCTGCACTGCCGAGGTAGGCGGCCTGCACGCGGGCGTTGGCCTGGACCTCGTCGGGTGTCCCGATGGCGATCACGGTGCCCTGGTCGAACGCGTAGATGCGGTCGGAGATACCGGTGATGAAGCCGAGGTCGTGGTCGATGACGATCACGCCTGCGCCGACGGTGGCGGCCATATGGCGTACCTGTTCGATCATCTCGAGAGACTCGTTATCGCTCATGCCGCTGGTCGGCTCGTCGAGGAGAAGGAACGACGGAGCGAGTGCGGCGGCCCGGGCAAGTTCGAGGCGACGAGAGTTGCCATAGTCGAGTTCGCTGGCTCGGCGGTCACGGTGCTCCCAGAGACCAGCCTCACCGATGAGGGCTTCGATGTCAGGAATTGTGCGACCGGTGCGATGTGAGTGGGCAATCAGGGAGGAAACCTCGACGTTCTCTCGGACCGTTAGCGCACTGAACAGGCGAAGATTCTGGAATGTGCGGACGATGCCGCGACGAGCGAGTTCGTGGGTTTGTGCAGTGGTGACGTCTTCGCCGTCGATAGAGAAATTTCCGGCGCTGGGCGGTACGAGACCGGTGATGACGTTGACCAGCGTGGTCTTACCGGCGCCGTTGGGACCGATGATGCCGACGACCTCGCCGCCGTTGGCGTGGAGACCCGCGTCGGTGAGTGCCTTGAATCCGCCGAAGGCGACCTCGATGTTTTCAGCGTGGAGCACTGATGTCGCGTCGGCAACGACTTCAGGGAGGGGTTCGGGCTGCGGTTCGGGCTGGTCGCGTCGAATACGGGCCCGCAGCCACTCGTCGAGTTCCCAATCGTCGAGGAGACCCTTGGGGCGCCAAATCATGAAGCCGAGCATGGAGAGGCCGAGAAACACGGTCTGGAGGTTTTCTCGGAAGATCCAGTCGAGCGGCTTGCCGTCGAGGCCGATGCCGAAGATCTCGAAACCATCTTGACCGAGGCGGCGAGCGAGCTCGCGGCCGGCGGTCATTACGGCAACGCCGAGCACGGCACCGGTGACACTGTTGCGGCCGCCCACGATCAACATGACGAGGGTCAGCAGGGTGAAGTTGAAGAAGAAGTTTTCCGGTAGTAGTGAACCATCTTCGTAGACCGACAGGCTCGCACCGACCGCCACGATGGCGACCGAGATGACGAGTGCAACCATTTGCTGAACGAGTGGATTCACGCCCATGGCCCGTGCGGCAAGATTGTCCTCGCGAGCCGCGACGGCGAGGCGGCCACTGCGACTTTGCGCATAGAGGCGGGCCACGATCAAGGATCCGAGCAGGGCTAGGTAAATCGGCGCCCGTGTGTCGAGTGCTCCACCGATCGGGAAGAACAGGCCAACTCGTTCGCCGCCGGTGAGTTCGGGCCAGTTACGAGAGACCTCGTGGGTGACGAACAGGAGTGCGAGGGTGATGACGGTGGCCGAAACTGCGCCGGACTGTGCGCCCGATCGGGCGAGTCCGATGCCGAGAATCACCGCCGCGGCACAGGCCACCATCACGGCAATGATGATCGCCACTGTGCTGCTCATGTCGACGTCGGCGAGTCCGAACGGTGCGTCCGGAATTCGCTTGGCCTTCTCTTCGGGGGAGATGGCCAGCACAGCGAACGTGTAGCCGGCGATGGCGCCGAAGCCGATGTGGCCGAAGGACAACACGCCCGTGTTGCCGACGTAGACCTGGATGCCAAGCACGATGATGGCGTCGATCAGCATCACGGTGATGAGGCGCTCGGCCGCACCGCCGGTGAACAGCGCTTGGTACAAAACGCCGGCGCCGGCGAGCAGGCCGAAGAGGATCAGGCTTCCGAGGAGTGGGAATGCGATGTCGCGGTCGAACTTGGGGAACATCACACGCGCTCCGCATGGGCCACGGTGATCAGACCTTGGGGTCGGAAGATGAACAAGAGGGCGATGAGCACGAAGACCACGCCGTCGGTGAGTGGAGCAATGCCATCGGGGAGCCGCGACCGGAGCAGGACTTCGGCGAGTCCGAGCACGAATCCGCCGAGTACTGCGCCGCGCAGCGAGCCGAGGCCGCCGATCAGCGCCGCGAGCACGCCACTGAGCATCGGATCGATGCCGGCACTCGGTGTGGTTGAGCCAGAGCGCATCAGCCAGAACACGCCGGCAATACCGGCGAGCAGACCACTGAGGGCGAAGGCGCCCCGGATGACCGAGTCGGACTTGACGCCCATGAGTCGGGCGGTATCGAAGTCGGCGGCTGCGGCGCGTAGGGCGAGGCCGAACATGGTGCGCTGGAGCAGCCAGGTCGTGGCCAGCAGGGTGATGAGCGTGACGACGATCACGATCGTGTCGAACACCTCGATGTTGAGCGACCCGACCGCAAACGTGTCTGTGACCCATCCTGGGCGAGAGAAGGTCTTCACCGAGGCAGAGACATAGAGCAAGAAGATGGCCGACACCACGAAGTGAACGCCGAACGATGTGAGGAGCAATGTGAAGTCGGATGCGCCGCGGACACGACTGAAGGCAATGCGTTCGATGAGCAGCGATGCCCCGATAGCGCAAACGATGATCAGCGGGGTGATGAGATACCAGGACCAGCCCTGGTTCGAAGCGGCGTAGGCGGCGTAGCCGCTGACCGTGATGAGTTCACCATGGGCGAAGTTGAGAAGGTGCATAACGCCGAAGATCACGGCGACACCGAGAGCGAGGAGGGCGTAGATGCTGCCTCGGCCCAGTCCATCGATGAGGTTTTGAAGAAGTTCGATCATTGTGTCGTGGTCACCCGTTGACGAAGGTGTCGAAGAGGTCGTCGCGTTCGCTGATTTCGGTGCCGGTGCCGGTGGCCACGACCTCGCCACTGCGAAGCACGTAAGCCCGGTCGGATGCTTCGAGCATCCGGGTGGCGTTTTGTTCGACGACGAGCAGGGTGCGGCCCTGTTCCTTGAGGGTCGTAATCAGGTTGAAAACGACGTCGACGAGGATCGGGGCGAGACCGAGGGACGGTTCGTCCATCAGCAAGAGTTTCGGGCGCGACATCAGTGCCCGGGCGATGGCGAGCTGCTGGGCTTCGCCGCCGGACAAGAAGCCGGCTGCAGTCGTCCATTTGTCCTTGAGCACCGGGAAGAGCTCGGCCATTTCGTCGAGGTCAGATGCTCGCTCGGCGGCGGAGCGCGTGATACCGCCGATCTTGAGGTTCTCTTCAACGGTCATGTCGGTGAAGATGCGTCGATGTTCGGGCACCAGGGCTAGCCCGGAACGCAACAGCTTCTCGGGTGACGAGCCGGTGACGTCGGCACCGTTGAAGCTGACGGAACCCGCCGCCGGGCTGAGCAGCCCGGCGATCGTATTTAGCAAGGTGGTCTTGCCTGCCCCGTTGGGTCCGATGAGGCCAATGACCTCACCGGACCCGACGGTCAGTGTTGCATCTCGAAGTGCGGAGATCGCACCGTATTTGGTTGTCAATCCCGCAACTTCGAGCACAGTTGTTCAGCCTGGACTAGCTCAGCCGATGGTGGCGACGAGCGTGTCGACGCCGTCCACGATCTGGTTGACCGGAACAGCCTTCGGCGGGATGCCGTTGGTGCCGGCGTAGGTGATGGTGCCAGAGAGCCCTTCGAACCCGGAGATGGCGGCGACAGCGTCACCGATCTGGGCCGGGTCATCACAACCACAGTCGAGCATGGCCTGGATTCCCAGGAACATGGAGTCGACGTAGAGCGGCATGAAGCCGCGGCTTTCGAGTGCTTCGCCCTTGGCGGCTTCGTACCCGGCGAGCATGGTGTCGTTGCGGTCGCCCGCAGCGATGCTCACGTGAGGCGTGTGGACGATGCCTTCGTTGTTGTCCTCGTACTGGATGCCAGTGGCGTCGAGAGCATCGGTGCCGGCGTAGGCGAGGCTGTCGAGGCCCTGACCTTCGAGCTGGCCGCGTAGGGCGGTGAGCTGGAAGCCGAGCATGGCCGAGAAGATGATCTCGTTGTTTTCGGAGAATCCGGCGATCTCGTTCACCTGTGCGGAGAAGTCGGTGTCGGCGGCCCAGACGTAGGTCTGCTCGCTGACGACGGTGCCGCCGTTGGCCTCGAAGTGCGCCTTGAAGGCGTCAGGGTTGACGCCGGTGTAGGGCACGCCCTCGCCCTCGGTGAAGATGATGGCGCGGGTGATGCCATTGTCGAGCGCCCACTGAGAGGACGCAGCGGCCATCAGATTGTCATCGAACGTCACGAGCCACGAGTTGATGCTTGCGTCGGCGAGCGTCGGCTCGGTGGAAGCGGCCACGAACAGTGGAACGTTGCCACCAGTGGCTTGCAGGATCGGGAGTGCGAAATCGGCGAATGGTGGGCCGATCAGGAAGTGTGCGCCCCAGTCGAGGAGTTCCTGGGCGGCGAGGGCGGCGTCGTCGCCAACCTCAGCAACCTGGACCTCGACGGGACGGCCGTTTATGCCGCCGTTGCAGTTGGCCAGTTCGGCGATGTAGGGCACGAGGTTCGAGCCGGGGATGTCGACGAAGCCGACGACGTCGGAGAAGTCCATCGCCATGCCGACCTTGATCGGGTCACCGGTGGGGGCGGCTTCGCACGCGGCGAGATCGGCAGCGAGAATTGCATCGATGTCGAGGCCTTCGCCTTCGGCCATGTCAGCGGCATCGCCGCTGTCGCCAGCGTCGGAGCTTGAATCGTCATCATCACCGCAAGCGGTAGCGATGAGACTGAAGACCGCTACTAGTGCGATCAGGAACTTGAACTTCATTGGGAAACTCCTCCAGGTATCGGGTCCGCGAACGCTAGACCCGGACTCGTTCGTTAGCAAACGTTTTTTTGTATACAAAACACAGTTTCATGATTGAGCATCTCGTGCAAGGGCTGAAGAACGAAGAGAACAACGAAAACAAGAGACGAGCGTCAGACTTCTCGTCCTTGCTCAGAGGGTGGCGACGTGATCGACCATGTGACGGCAGAGGGCGGGGACCTCGTCCATGGTGTTCACGTGTTGCGCCGGCTTCATGCAAAACGTCGTGTAGCCGGCGGCCAACTGATCTGGGAAGTCAGCCATCGATACGTCGATGTCGGCGACGTCGTCAGCGCCGGTGAATCGAGCGCGAGTTCCGCCGATCTGTTCGAGTTCGCTGAGGTCGCGGCCCGCCGCAGTCATTCCGGCGGCGAGCTTCGCCAGATCGGCGGCGGTGGGTGAACCGAACGGATGGAACGCGTCGCCGTACTTGACGATCCGACGCAGCAGGGGATTGTGCATGGACTGGCCGCCGAACCACATTGTTGGTCGAGTGAGTGTTGGCTTGGGCATTGAATAGATGTCGGCGAAGTCGAAGAACTCGCCATGGAATTCGGCCGGTGTGTCACTCCACAAGGCCATCATGGCCTCGAGTTGCTCGTCGAGGATTCGGCCCCGCTTGGTGAAGTCGACCCCGAGAGCGTCGTACTCGTCGCGGTGCCATGACACCGTTGGTTGGACGACGAGGCGCCCATGGCTCAGGCGGTCGAGGGTCGCCAGTTCTTTCGCCATCGCTACCGGGTGGCGCAGCGGGGCGATGATTGCGCCGAGCACGATGCGCACACGGGTGGTCGCCGCGGCGATCGCCGAAGCCATCACAATCTGGCTCGGCCATGCCATCGCCGGGTCCTGGTTGCCCGGCGCCGCGTACTCGCGAGGGTTCATGGGTCGACCGAGAGCGCCGGCCGCAGGCCCAAGGGCCAGATGCTCACTCAGCATCACCGCGTCGAATCCCTCGGCATCGGCGATGCGAGCGAGCTCGACCATCGCATCGAGGTCGCTCAGGTCGATGAGGGGCTCGTTCTCGGTGAGAATCATGAGCAGGCGTGGAGCGGCCATGTCTTACCTGACATCGAAGGGGCCGAGACCGAGGGCGCCGCCATCGATTCGGTAGGAGGCTCCGTTGGCGAATCGTCCCACCGGGGCAACGAGATAGTGGACGAGGCCGGCGATCTCGTCGGGTTCGCCGACCCGGCCGACCATGTTGATCTGAGCGTCGTCGGCACGAACGGCAGCGACGGCATCGGCCGCGAGCGGGGTGTCGACCAATCCGGGGTCGACCTGGTTGACCCGGATGCCATCGACCATCCACTCCTTGGCCATGGCAACGGTCGCGGCGGCCATCGCCGCCTTGGTCGCGCCATAGGTGATGGCGCCGACGGATGGACGGGTGGCGTCGATGGAGCCGATCATCACAACCGAGGAGTTGTCGCCTTCGGCCAGGTGCGGATGGGCAAGCTGGCACAGGCGAAGCGGTGCCCACATGTTGAGGTCGACGAATCTGTCAAAGAAGTCGCGGTCGATCTCGGCGAGTGCCCGCCACTCAGCGAAGCCCGCGTTGTTCACCATGATGTCGAGTCCGCCGAGCCGGTCGACCACCGAGTCGATGACGCCGTCGAGCTGATCGGGGATGCTCAGATCGGCGGCCACACCCATCACCTGGTCGGTGTGGGGAGCGCGTCCGGACCGAGAGACCGCAACCACCGTCGCGCCGGCCTGAGCCAAGCGTGTGGCGATTGCGGCACCGATCCCGGTCGATGCTCCTGTCACCAGTGCTCGGGTGCCGGTGAGGTCAAAGCCAGGGTCGGTCATGCCCGGAAGGTAGCAGCGGGCGCTAGTGCTCGGGGTGGAGGTGTAAAGCCGCCAACAGCGTCCTCGATCGCTCGGGCGAAGGCGATGGTTGTGCGATCGGACAAGAACGGACCAACGATTTGAACGCCGATGGGCAGACCGGTATCGGTGAGTCCGAGAGGGGCGACCGTGGAAGGGAGGTAGGCCGACCCCACCAGGGCCGTCCAGTCGATGAGGTCGGTGTACGGCCGATTCATCCCTGTGAGCTGAGCGGCGAAATTGCTGCCACCCGGCTCGGGCTGTTGATGCAAGATCGGTGCGACCGGCTGCACCGGGCACAGGACGACGTCGAACCCCTCGAAGAACGCCGCCCACTGGTGGCGAGCCTTGATCCGCAACCGATCGAATGCGTGCCATTCGACGTGGGTAAGTAGTCGTCCGTCTGATCGGCCCTTGGCGAGTTGCTGCTCGCTCAGCACCGGTGTGGCTGCAGCTCGAATGAGCTGAACGCCAGCGTCGGCGACGGTGCGAGGGTCAAAGTCAGGGCGAGCAATCTCGATGTGGGCGCCAGCCGACTCGAGCGCGTTGAGCGCTCGCATGTGGACCGCCTGAACGTCGGGTTCGACCGGACAGAAGGGGTCATCGAGCCAGGCGGCCACCCGAAAGTCGCCCAGTTTCGTCGCCCGCGCCGGCGGCAACTCGAGGCTCCAGCCATGGGCGGCGGGCTCGGCCGGTCCGAGTAGAAGGTCGAAAACCATCTCAAGATCATCGATGGATCGGGCCAGCGGCCCGAAGACATTCACATCCGCCTCGGTGTGACCGCCCTTGGCGTGGTCTAGGTAGCCGCGCGTCGCGATGATGCCGAAGCTCGGCTTGTGGCCGTAGATCCCGCAGTTCGATGCCGGGATGCGGACCGACCCGCCGATATCGGTGCCCAACTCGAATGGGGTCATGCCGGTGGCGACCGCCGTCGCCGCCCCACCAGACGAACCACCCGGCGTGCGAGTGAGGTCCCATGGATTGTTGGTCGTGCCGAACAGTTCGTTATAGGTCTGAACGTCTGCTGACCAGCAGGGCAGGTTGGTCTTGGCGAAGACCACGGCCCCTGCGCTGCGGAGGCGGGATACGGCGGGGGCATCGACATCGGGCACGTTGTCGGCCAACTCTGGTGATCCACCGGTGGATCGAATGCCGGCCGTCTGGAGTGCGTCCTTGATCGAGATCGATAGGCCGGCCAGTGGTCCGACCGCTTCCCCAGATGCTCGGCGTTCGTCGACGGCGCTTGCTTCTTGAGTGGCCCGTTCGATGGCGAGGGTGGCGATGGCGTTGAGCTCGGGGTTGAGCGCGTTGACGGCATCAAGATGCGTCTCGAGTAGCTCCCGTGCCGATACCTCACGGCGCTTGAGCGCCGTCATTGCATCGATGGCCGTGGGGAGCTTGGGGGAATCAGTCACGAGCGTGAGTCTCGCACTGTCGGGCGACCGGGCTCCACTGAGTCGGTCCAGAGGCCGACGCCTTGAATCATTCGGTACCGAACGATTAGGGTACCGCTATGGCAGATCTCAAGGGATTCATGTATCCGCGCACGGCGACTGGTGCGGCCGGCATTCTTCCCGGTCCGCCGTGGCACTACTCGGGCGAGATGCTCACCGTCGAGTACCGCACCGATCCGGCGCGGGTGGCCGAGTTGTTGCCCGACGCGATGGAGTTGGCCGACGACGACCCCGGCGCCGTCGCCTTGATCTGGGCCGAGTGGCAGAGCTGTAGTGACTCGTTCGAGGAGCTGCTCGACCCCGCCCGAGCGCAGTACAAAGAAGTGTTCCTCGTCATCCGAGGCAGGTACCAGGGCAAGACCTACAGCCGGGCCGCCTTCATCTGGGTCGACAAGGATTTCGCCATGGCCCGCGGTGTGGTGCAGGGCTACCCGAAGAAGATGAGCGAGATCTGGATGACCCGTCACATCACCCACGGCAAGGCTGGGCCGCGCCTCGAACCGGGCGGCCGCTTCGGGGCCACCGTCTCCACCTGGGGCCGTCGCATTGCTGACGCCCGCTTCACCATTACCGGCACAGCCGACTCGGCCGGGTTTGTGAACGGGCACCCGATGCTACATACCCGCCAGATGCCGGCCATCGAAATGGACGGGCGCGACTCCCTTGACGAACTCGTCACGATGAGCGGTTTCGATGTCGAGGTCGGTCCGGTGTACTCCGGCGACGCCGAACTCGAGATCTTCGACAACCCGACCGAGGAGCTTCACCGCCTGCCGGTTGATGAGATGATCGGCGGCTACTACCGCCAGGTCAGCAACTCGATGGCCGGTGGCACCACGGTGTGGGCGGGTCCCAACCCCATGGAGCGTGAGTCATGAGCACGTACGCCGATAACTATCTCGCCAACCTCGGCCCCGATGACGCGGACATCACCTCGCACGACGCGTACACCGATGGCGTACCCCATGCGACCTTTGCTCGTCTGCGAGCCGAGGATCCCGTCCATTGGACCGACGAAGCAGACGGCACCGGCTTCTGGTCGATCCTGAAGTATCAGGACGCCCTCGCGGTCAGCCGCGACGTCGCCACGTTCACCTCCTCACAAGGCATCCGCCTCGAGGACATGGACGAAGAGGAGGCGGCCGCGCGCAAGACGATGATGGAGATGGACCCCCCGGAACACACCCGATATCGCCGTCTCGTCAACAAGGGATTCACCCGCCGCACCGTCGAAACGTTCGAGGAGTCGATTCGTCAGCTTGCGGGCGAGGTTGTGGAGAAGGCGCTGCAAAACGACGAGTTCGACTTCGTGCACGACATCGCCGAAGAGTTGCCGATGCGCATGTTGGGTCGTCTGCTCGGTACGACCGACGAACATGGTCGACGCCTCGTCGATTGGGGTGATGCACTGCTCGGCAACACCGACCCAGACTTCACTGACTTCCCCGTTGATCTCGTTGACACCGAAGAGTTCCGGATGATTCCGTTCCGTTCACCCGCCTCGATCGAGATTTTCCAGTTCGCCCAGGAGCAGGCCAGCGAGCGCCGCACCTGCCCAAAGGACGACATCATCAGCCAACTCCTCGAACCGGCCGTTGATGGCGTGCCGCTGACCGATCTGGAGTTCAACAACTTCTTCACGCTGCTGGTGGCCGCCGGCAACGACACCACCCGCTACACGATGACGCATGGCGTGTGGAACATGATGAACCACCCGGAGCTTTGGCAAACCCTGCGAGAGCGTCCCGAGTTGATGGACAAGGCAGTCGAGGAAGTGCTGCGCACGAGTTCGGTCACCATGCACTTCCGTCGCACCGCCACCGCCGACACAGAGATGGGCGGGAAGCAGATCAAGGCCGGCGACAAGATCGCGCTGTGGTTCAACTCGGCCAACCATGACGAGGACGGCTTCGAGAACCCGTTCCGCTTCGACATGGACCGCGATCGCAACGATCACATGGCGTTTGGCCGCAACGGTCCACATCTGTGTCTCGGAGCTTGGCTTGCCCGTATGGAAGTGCGTCTCGTGTTCGAAGAGTTGATGAAGCGTGTCGATCGCCTTGAGCCCAACGGCAAGATCGATCACCTGCGGTCCAACTTCATTGCCGGCATCAAACGCATGCCGGTCAAGGTCGTCGCGTAGGCGACAGGGAGATTGTCTGATGGGTGAAATTGTTGGTGCGGCAGTCGTGTCGCACGTCCCCCCGCTCGTGCTTCCTGAGCAGGTGCGCCGAGAATTGAACGGTGGCGAGGACACCTCCTTGTTTCAAGGCCTGCACGACATGCGTGCCGAGAAGCTCGGGCCGATCGAGGCCGACACTGTCGTGGTGATCGACTCGCACTGGTTCACCACCATCGAGCACATCGTTTCTTCCGCCGACCGGCGACAGGGCATCTACACCTCTGAGGAACTGCCCCGCGGTATGTCGCAGATGCCCTACGACATGCCGGGTGATCGGGAGCTGGCCGAGGCGTGGGGCGCTCTGTCCGAGGGGCGCAACGACACATGGATCACGCCGATTGATGACCCATATCTGCCGGTCAACTATCCGACGATCAATCTGCTGCCGTTCCTGCAAGGCGACGAGCAATGGATCTCGGCCGGCGTCGTCCAAACGGGCGAGACGGACGACTTTCTGCTCTTCGGTGCATTGTTGGCTGAGGCGGTTGCCAACGTCGACCGCCGCGTCGTGATTTTGGCGAGCGGCGGCCTGAGCCATCGGTTCTGGCCATTGAAGCAGTTCCGTGACCATGAAGGCGCCGATCCGGATCTCCATATCCGTACTCCGCAAGCCCGCGCCGCCGACCGGCAGGTGCTCGCCTGGTTCGATGAGGGAAACCACGCCGCCGTGATCGATTTCGTACCGGAATATCTGAAACACGCTCCCGAAGGGAAGTTTGGTCACTACCTCACCATGATCGGCGCGCTCGGTGCCGCCGAGTGCACGGCGAAGGGCATCCGGTTCGGTGAATACGAGGCAGTATCGGGAACGGGCCAGGCCCACGTATGGTTTGACGCGTGACCGAATCCGAATCCGAACGGCGACGCGCCCTCGTCATCGCCCACGAACCCGACGGCCCGGCATGTCAGGTCGCGGTCCGGCTCCGAGAGCGGGGCTACGAGATCGACACCCACATCGTCACCCACGACTACAGCGCACCGAACACAGCGGCGGCGTGGACCGACTGGTCGGACTATGACCTGATCGTGCCGATGGGGTCGGTGCGCTCGCTCACCAAAAAAGACGAGATTGATTCGTGGATCCATGACGAACTGCGAATGCTCCGTGAAGCCAACGAGGCCGATCAGCCGATCCTCGGGGTGTGCTTCGGTGCTCAGCTCCTGGCAGATGCCCTGGGGGGTTCGGTGGAGGAGGCGCCTGAGGTTGAGATCGGTTGGTTCGAAATCGATGGGGTCGATGGACGCGACACCCCTGTCGGGTCTGGTCCATGGTTCGAATGGCACCACGACCGGATCAATCCGCCGCCCCACGCCGAGGTGCTCGCCGTGAACGAGAAGGCCGTCCAGATGTTTCGCGTCGGTCGCGCGCTGGCCACTCAATTCCATCCCGAAGTCGACTATGGCCATGTCGAGGGTTTCTTGGTCGAGGCGCCCGATGATTATCTGGCGGGCATGGGTGTTTCCCGAGAGCAGATTCTCGCAGAGGTGGCCGAGCACGAGGAGCGCAACATCAAGCAGTGTCATGCTCTTGTCGACTGGTTCCTCGATGAGGTTGTCGCTTCTTCCTCGTGATGGCAGCGATATCGCCGACCGCGGTTCTTGCGGCCGAATCGTCGCGTGACAACTTCGTCGACCTTGACGTCGGCACCCAATGGTGGATCGCTCTGGCCGTTGTCATCGTGGCCTTGCTTGCCGTCGACCTCTATCGGCACCGTGACAATAACGAGCCGACAGCTCGGGGTGCCGCACTCGAATCGGCTGGCTGGGTTGCTTGCGGTCTTGCCTTCGGGGTCGTGGTTCTCGTCGGTTTCGGCGGTGACGCCTTCGGCGAGTACATCTCCGGCTATCTGATCGAGAAGTCGCTCAGCGTCGACAACGTCTTCGTCTGGTCGATCCTCTTCTCGTCGATGGCGGTGCCGTTGCGCTACCAGCACCGAGTGCTTTTCTGGGGAATCTTTGGCGCGTTGACACTGCGACTCGTGTTCATCTTGATTGGGTCGGCGTTGATCGAACGCTTCTCGATCGTGCTTGTCGGCTTCGGTGTCTTCCTGGTCTTCACCGGCCTGCGAGTCATCCGTCACCGCGACGACGAGGGCGAGAATTCCTCGGTTGTTGGACTGGGTTTGTTGGGCCGCGTCATCCCGGTGAGCGACGAGTACGACGGCCACAAGTTTTTGACCATGCGCGATGGGGTACGGATGGCGACGCCCCTGCTCGCCGCCCTCGTTGTGGTGGAAGCCACCGACGTTGTCTTCGCCGTCGACTCGGTGCCGGCGGTGCTTGCTGTGTCGAACGAGCCGTACCTGGTCTTCGCCTCCAACGCCTTCGCCATCCTCGGCCTGCGAGCGATGTATTTCCTGCTTGCCGATGCCCGCCAACGCTTCCATTATCTGTCCCACGGCCTCGGCGGAATTCTCGTTTTTGTCGGCATCAAGATGGCGGCCAGCGAGTGGTACCACCTCGACACCTATATTTCGCTCGGTGGCATCTTGTTGATCCTGGCGGCGGCCATCATCTTCAGTGAGCGGCGCACCCGACTTGAAGTCGCGAACTAGCGCCAACGGAAGCGTGTCCTGGGCGTGCGATCCCACCTGGGCACGTTCGCCACTGCCGATGGATACCGTCGACGCGTGCACGTGCTGCTCGTCCATCCTGAGATCGCCCCGAACACAGGGGCCATCGTCAGACTCTGCGCCAACACAGGGGCGGGGCTGCATCTCGTAGAGCCCCTCGGTTTTTCGCTCGACGATCGGCTGCTTCGCCGTGGCGGGCTCGATTACCACGAGGCCGCGTCGATGACTGTCCACGGTTCACTGACCGAGGCCCGTGCGGTATTGCCGGGTCGCTGGTTCGGATTCTCGGCACGTTCGACGACGTCGTACGTTGACATCGAATTTGGTGACGACGACGTCTTGGTATTTGGCGCAGAGCGAGCGGGGCTCACCGACGAGGCGAAGTCCGCTATCTCGGCCGAACGAATGCTCACGATCCCGATGCGCCCAGGGAACCGAAGTATCAATCTGGCGAACGCCGTGTCGATCGTGGTTTACGAGGCGTGGCGGCAGCGTGGATTCGCCGGGGCGGGACCCAACGACGATGGCCTGACGAGCGAGACTCTCCTGACTGGCGATTTCGATCGCTGAGTGGTCCCTATGACGCGACGACGAGATTGAGGGCCATCGCGACGTTGGGTGCGCTCACGAAGTGAGTGGCTTCCGCCGGCCGAGATCAGCGGCATTGGCGGCTGCCACACCCGCGGACCAGCCTTGGCGATCGGTGGCGTGACTCGTCCGTGCTTTGGTCGTGTTCGGGAACAATTGGGTCGTGTGTCGCTCCACGGCAGCGTCTTGTGACGCGAGAGCGGGCAGGAGTCGACCGTTGTCGTCATTGGCGATGTGTTCGGTTGCGTTCGCGGCTGCGGTCTTGAGTCGCTCACCGATCCGGCTTGCGAAGCCAACCAAAAACGACTTTCGAAACGACCGGGTCGTGGATTCCCCCCATTCGTTGGTGACCTTGCCGTACTCGTGCATGGCCCGGGTGGCCTGGACGAGGAGTGAGGTATAGAGGAGATCGACGGCGTCGAGGTCGACCTGAAAGCCGACGACGGTGACAAGTCCGAAGCCTTGATGACCGATTGCCTGGCAGCGGTTGGCACGGGCAACCTGACCGATGAGAAGGAATTTCTCCTTTGCGTAGGGTCGTTCTGTGGCGAGGCGAATGGCAGCCGGCCCGTGAAACTCGGTGCCGACGTCGGCCAACATTGCATGGAGCGAGTGAAGCGTGATGAGTTCTTGCGCCTTTTCGGTGAAGGCCTCGGCCTCGGCGGCGTACTCGGTGGATTCGGCCTTGGCCAGCAGAGCGCGGACCCGTCGAAGCATGCCTGGGTCAGGATCACCGGTCGGTTGGTCGAGGGGGTCGTCGTCGGGATCTCGGACCACGCCGAGCACTCCTTCGCCTGGTGGCTCGGTCACGGGTGCGAACGGGGGCAGGGCGTTGAGCAACCGGGCGAGGTAGACGGCATCTTCTATGGAGCCGCCGCGTTCAATGAATCGGACCACCGGCTGAGCCGGCCCCGGGTCGATGGTCACTTCCTGGAGTTGGCGATGCCAGAGCGGCGAGATCCGGGCGCCATACGCGGACTGGTCGTGCTCGGCGGCGATCGCGTGTCGTATCAATTGCAGGTCGATCCGGGAATGAGCGAACGCGAGATAGGTGATGAGGTCGCTCGGGGTCCAACCCTTCTGCCAGAGCGAGGAGATGGCGTCGAGCAGTTGGCTGTCTGCGGCGGCGATGTGGCGGTCGGACTGATGGGTGTCGGCGGGCATGGTTCCCCTCTTTGATTTGATGGTTGGGGAAGATGGTTGGGGAAGATGGCTGGGGAAGACGGTTAGCGGATCAGGTCAACCGTAGGCCCGGGGTGTGACATGAACGTGCGGCCGGGGTTACCTCTGTCGCTAGAAGAGGACGGCCGGTCGGGTCGCGTGTCCGGTGGATTGGCGCGTTGTCACGGTCTTCCTGCGAACGGACCGGTTGTGTCGGACGCAAATTTGATGGTCGCGTAGCCGGCAGATCACGAGTACGAACTTCGACGAGTACCCGCGTGATCCGGATGGCTGCGGAGGTGGAGGGCTCGTGGCTGGCAGGATGACGGCATGTCGAACTTCGAACCTGCGCTGTTGCAGACAGTCCGTGACCGCTTCCACCATGTCGACGCCTGTCCGTTTCAGGGGCCGAGGGCATTTTTCGAGAACGCGGGCGGGTCGCTCACGCTGAAGGCATGTGTTGAGCGCACGGCGGAACTGATGGCGATCCCCGACAACCAGGGGCGCACGAATGTGGCGTCTGCGGCGATGATGGAGATCATCGAGCAGGGACGCGCCGACATGATGTTGCTCCTTGGTGCCTCAAGCGGCGAGGTGTTCATCGGCGAAACCGGGACGGAGTTGCTTGGTCGACTGATTCGCAACGCCATGTTTGCGTCGGATGGGTCGAAGGTGATCGGTAGCCATCTCGAACATCCGGCCACGTATTCGCCGTGTCGACGGTGGGCGCCGATCGCAGGGATGAGCTATGAGCAGGTCGACTTTGATCCTGTGACCACGGTGGTTGGTGTCGACCAGTACGCACCTGCGATCACTCCCGATCTGGCGGTGGCGACGATCATCCATGCGAGTCCGGTCACCGGTATGCATGTCGATGTTGCCGCGATCGCGGCGGAGATTCGGCGGGTGGCCCCTGACTGCTTCATCATTGTCGACGGCATTCAGCATGCCGCTCACGGGCGGGTCGACGTCGACCGCTATGACGTCGACGGCTATGTGGTGAGCGGCTACAAGCTGTTTTCTCGTCATAACTTTGGCGTCGCGTGGGTGTCGGATCGGTTGGCCACCGTGCCTCACGATCAGCTCGCTGGTGCCCCTGAAAATGTGTGGGAGCTCGGCACTCGTGACGCATCGGCCTATGCCGCGTTCTCTGAGGTGGTGCGATATCTCGAATGGTTGGGTGCGGAGGTCTCACCTGGTGGTGCGCCCCGCCAATTGATCGAGGCGGCGGCCGCGGCGATCCGTGGGCAGGAACAGGATCTGGTCGACGCCATGATGTGGGGAACCGGCGGCCTGCTCGGCTTGGGGCAGCTCGATACTGTGACGGTGGTCGGACCCGACAACAGCGAGCATCGGTCGGGGATGATCTCGTTCATGATCGACGGAATCGATGGGCCATCGGCGGTGGATTCGCTGAACGCTGACGGCGTTCGGACCCACGCCCGCAAGGCCGACTATTACTCGGCGGGTGTGCTTGGTCCTTTGGGGATCAAGTCGTGCGTGCGTGTGTCTGCGAGTCATTACAACTCGCGCGCTGAGGTCGAACAGTTCCTTGCCACCGTCAATCGCCTCGCAGGGGCCTGAGGCTCGGTTTCGCGAGAGCGCTGGCGCTACTCGAACCGGGACAGGCGCCGCCTCTGAAGACGGGAAAGAGTTGGCACTGGCGTTAGCGGCCGCCGACGTGTACTGTCCAGCGATCAGCCGCAGTCTTCCGTATCCTTGGATACCGATTTGAGTGGCGAATAGGCGAATCGGGGTCAAGTGATAAACGAAGCGGCAGGTCAGAGCCAGCAAAATCCACGGCTGTATGAGTTGTTCAAGGATTCGCCGAAGACCGGTTCGAGTCCGACCGTGTGGGCATTCCCCCAGTTGATTGATCATCTCAAGGTCGCGGCGCAACCGGTGCAAGGGCCATGGCCCCCGCACCAGGAGGCTCGGCCCGAGCCGGATGCGGAATCTCTTCCCGTCGCCATTCCCGACCCAAATCCGCCTGAGAACGAGTCGTAGAGAACGCAAAGGACCTGCAACCCGCATGTATCCATCACGATTCCGCTATGAGGCTCCCGACACCGTCGAGGAAGCCATCGAGTTGCTCCGCCTTGGTGATGGCGAGGCAAAGGTTCTCGCCGGGGGCCAGAGCCTTTTGCCGATGATGAAGCTGCGGTTCGCTTCGCCAGCGCTCTTGGTCGATATCAACAACATTCCTGATCTCACGTATCATCGTGCAGATGCGGACGGGACCTTCCGCATCGGTGCTCTCTGCCGACATGCTCACCTTGAGAAGTCGAAGGACCTTGGAGAAACGCAGCCCACTATCGCGGCTGCAGCACCTCTCGTCGCCGACCCGATTGTGCGAACGCGGGGCACGTTCGTCGGCTCGGTCTGTCACGCAGACCCTCAGGGAGATTGGGCGTCGGTGATGATTGCACTGGGTGGCTCAGTGATTGCGCAGGGCCCGGGTGGCCGTCGCACGATCCCTGTAGCCGATTTCGTCAGTGGACCATTCCAGACCGTGCTCAGCTACGACGAACTTGCTATTGAAGCCGTTGTTCCTGCACCGGAAGGCATCCGCGCCGGCGGCTATCTCAAGCTAGAACGCAGAGTCGGCGATTTCGCTACTGCTGGAGTCGCGGTCTCTTTGGAACTCTCAGGCTCATCGGTGGTTCGGGCGGGGATCGGGCTCACCGGGGTCGGCAGTTCCACGATCAATGCTGCTGAGGCGGCGCTTTCGCTCGTCGGTGGACATCTCGAAGCGGACGGCATCGCACATGCCGCGGAACTTGCAGCGGCGGCATCTCAGCCGCGGTCCGATCATCGAGGCAGTGCGGCGTACAAGCGCCACATCGTTTCGACATTTGTTACCCGGATCCTTATGAACCTCCGATCCGCCCAACAGGAGGTGGCATAACATGACGAGCCTTTTTGCTGAAGTGGCGCCCGACCCCTCGAGTGAGGTGTCGGTGCGCCGGATCACGCTCAAGGTCAACGGCGAACAACGCACGGTCGATGTCGAGCCGCGGCTTCTGCTTGCCCATCTGATTCGCCAGGGACTCAAGCTCACGGGAACCCACACCGGCTGTGACACCACCAACTGTGGAGCGTGCACGGTTCTCTACGACGGGCTGCCCGTCAAGAGTTGCACTATGTTGGCGGTCCAGACCGACGGTCACGAGGTGACCACGGTCGAAGGGCTTGCCTCAGCCAGCGAGCTTCATCCCATCCAGGAAGGCTTCAAGGATGAGCACGGTCTGCAGTGCGGGTTCTGCACTCCCGGCATGATGCTGAGCGCCAAGGCGTTACTCGAAGAGAACCCCGACCCGACCGAGGACGATGTTCGGTGGGCGCTGTCGGGGAATCTTTGCCGGTGCACCGGATATCAAAACATCGTGAAAGCAGTGCTTTGGGCAGCGGCAAAAATGCGTGACCAAGCACCGGCGAGCGACACAGAGGCTGAGGAGGGCGAAGCATCATGACCGTCGACGAGATCAAGATCGGTGGCTTGGGAGCCAGCCGTCGTCGGGTGGAGGACAACCGTTTCATTCGCGGGGCCGGCAACTATGTCGACGACATCACCCTGCCGGGAATGCTGCACATGGAGATCTTGCGCAGCCCGCTGGCTCATGCCCGCATCAAGTCGATTGATGTGAGTGGCGCCTGGGCAATCCCTGGGGTACGACTTGTGATGACGGGCGAGATGATGGCTGCCCGCAACCTCGCGTGGATGCCGACGCTGTCCTACGACACCCAGGCGGTCCTCGCGACTGACAAGGTGCGATTCCAGGGCCAAGAAGTTGTCTGTGTCATCGCCGACGACCCCTACATTGCGAAGGACGGTTGCGAAGCGGTCATCGTCGACTATGAACCGTTGCCGCCGATCGTGAACCCTGAACAGTCGATGGCTGAGGGCGCGCCGGTCATTCGCGATGACAAGGAAAACCAACACGACAATGTGGTCTTCGACTGGGAGGTCGGGGACAAGGACGGGACTGACCGGGCCTTCGCCGACGCGGACCTGGTGTCGGATATGGAACTCCACTATCCGAGGTCGCATCCATCCCCGATCGAGACATGTGGGTCGATCGCCGACTTTGACCGGTCCACCTCGAAGCTGACCGTCTACATGACAACGCAGGCCCCACATATCATTCGTGCCGCCGTTGCGCTCGTTGCAGAACTTCCCGAACACATGATTCGGATCGTGTCACCCGACCTCGGAGGAGGGTTCGGCAACAAGGTCCCCGTCTACCCCGGCTATGTCGCTTCGATTCTTGCTTCGATACTTCTTGAGCGGCCGGTGAAGTGGATTGAGGACAAGACTGGCAACCTGATTTCGACAGGCTTTGGTCGAGACGTGTATCTGCGGGGCCAGATGGCACTGCGCAAGGACGGCAAGATTCTCGGGGTGCGTATGCACACCGATTCTGATCATGGTGCCTTCTTCTCTGACGCCCAGCCCAGCAAGTTCAAGATTGGCCTGATGCACTCGGCCTTCGCCTGCTACGACATTCCTGCTGCGCATTTGACCTCACGCGGTTTCTACACCAACAAGGCCCCGGGTGGGGTTGCCTATCGGTGTTCGTTCCGTGTGACCGAGGCAATGTTTTTCCAGGAGCGGATGGTGCAGGCGGCAGCCGACGACCTTGGCATGGACCAAGCGGAGTTCCGTCGCGTCAACTTCGTGCGCGATGACGATTTTCCTCATCGCACGGCCTTCGGGTTCCTGACCGATTCGGGCCAATACGGCAAGTGTCTCGACATCGGCCTCGAGGCAATCGGCTACGAAAATTTCCTGAAAGAGAAAGAAGAGGCGAAGAAGAACGGCCGTTTGCTCGGAATCGGCATCTCGACGATGACCGAGCCATTGGGCGCTGGCAACAGCCGCGAGTACGACATTCTTGGTATCAAGATGTTCGACTCAGCTGAGCTGCGTGTTCACATGTCGGGTAAGGCCATCCTGCGCACTGGGGCCAAGTCCCAGGGCCAGGGTCACGAAACAACATGGGCCCAGATTGTTGCTCACGAGCTGGGCATTCCTGCTGAGGATATTGTTGTGGAGGAAGGCGACACCGACACTGCACCGTTCGGCATGGGCACCTACGCCTCTCGTAGCACCCCTGTTGCGGGTGCAGCTGTTTCGATGGTCGCTCGCAAGATTCGCGCCAAGGCGAGGAAGATCGCGGCGCACCTGCTTGAGGTCTCCGAAGAAGACATCGATTGGGAACTCGGCCGTTTCTTCGTGCGTAGTTCCCCTGATCTGGGCGTCACGATTCAAGAGTGTGCCAATGCGGCCTACACCAACATGCCTGATGGGATGGAGCCAGGGCTCGAGAACAACGCGTATTACGACCCACCCAACCTGACGTGGCCTTTCGCCTGTTACATCTCCACGGTCGAAATAGATCCGCTCACCGGGGTATGGGACGTGCTCCATATGGTGGCGGTGGATGACTGCGGCGTGCGTATCAACCCGATGATTGTCGAGGGACAGATCATGGGTGGGCTTACCGAGGCCTATGCGATGGCGAGTATGCAATTCATCACCTTCGACGAGGAGGGAAACTGTGTGGGCTCGAACTACATGGACTACCTGCTTCCGACTGCGTGGGAGACCCCCGGGTTCGAGTTGCACGAGGTTGTGACTCCGTGTCCGCACCATCCAATCGGCGCCAAGGGCATTGGTGAGTGTGCGACTGTGGGCGGGCCTGCAGCGTTCGTCAATGCGGTCATGGACGCGTTGAAGGGGTCTGGTGTCCGCAACATCGACATGCCGCTTCTTCCCGACAGGGTTCATGCGGCCCTGACCGAGGGCCGGGATATTTCCGGTGCGCCCCCAGTCAGGACCGATTCGTGAACGACGAGTCGACCATCGACGGCTGGGGCGTGCTTCAACACGCTGTCGAGTTGGCGCGTCGCGGTGAGGAATTCGTTCTGGCCACCGTGGTTTGGCGGGAAGGACCATCGTCGGGTCAGCAGGGATCTCGAGCGATCGTGAAGGCTGACGGCGAAATCATCGGCTGGATTGGCGGCGCGTGTGCCGAACCGGTTTTCATTCGTGAAGCCCGTCAGGCCTTGGCCGACGGCGAATCACGGCTCCTCGCGTTGGGGACCACCAACCAGTTTGGCCAGGTACCGCAAGGTATGACAGCGGTCGCTATTTCTTGTCAGAGCGACGGTGCTTTGCAGATTTTCGTCGAACCTGTCATCCCAGCTCCACACTTGGTGGTCGTTGGCCGCTCGCCGATGGCTCGTACCCTTTGCCAGCTCGCCACCGATCTGGATTGGAATGCCGAACTGATTGATGGTCCTGAGTCGATATCGAAAACTGTCAGCTCCCATTCGGTGGTCATCATTGCCACACAGGGCCACGGCGACGAAGACTCTCTTGAGCAGGCTCTGAACGCATCTCCGGCATATCTCGGCGTGGTCGGATCGCTGCGTCGAGGCGAGTCGTTGCGCGGGTACCTCGCCGACCGCGGTTTTTCGGCTGAGGAACTCGAATCAATTCGAATACCGGTGGGGATGGATCTCGGACGCACGACGCATCGCGAAGTTTCCGTCGCCGTTCTTGCCGAATTGGTGGCGCTTCGTGCGGCTGGGGAACTCCGAGGGGTACCGGGCCAGATCGTTGCCCCCGTGATCGACGCGATCGACCCGATTTGTGGCATGACGGTGCCTGCGGACACGTCGAGCCACAAACTGGTTGTAGACGATGGCACCTTCTACTTTTGTTGTGTCGGGTGCAGAGACCAATTCGAACAACGGGCCGGATCCCAGCTGGCAGGTGATGTGAAATGATGATCAAAAATGACTTTGAGATCTCCGAACCGCTGGACACGGTGTGGGATTTCTTCGCCGATATCCCTCAGGTCGCAGCGTGCCTGCCCGGCGCAGAAATTAGCGACAAGGTGGGCGATGACCGCTACGAGGGAACAGTTCTGATTGGGCTGGGCCCAGTCAAGCTGGAGTTCGCTGGCACTGCGGAGATCCTTGAGCGCCGCGACGATGACAAGACCATCGTTGTCGATGGTTCGGGTGCCGATAAGAAAGGCCGCGGGCAGGCAGCCCTTCAGCTTGAGGCCGCCCTCAGCCCCTCACCCGAAGGAACCAGGGTTGCAGTCTCCCTTGATCTGCAGCTTTCGGGCGCCGCCGCCCAGTACGGGCGCGGGATGACCGCCGACGTCACCTCAGTCCTGCTCGATGATTTTGCCACCAATATGCAGAATCGCTTGGCGGCGATCGGCCAGGGCCTCGATCCCAATCAGGTGGCATCGGTGAAGCCGGCGAGTGGCTTCGTCATCGGGTTGCGCGCCACCCGGATGGCTTTGTTGCGTGTCTTTCGGCGCTTCTTTCTTCCCTATCGACCCCCAACAAGCTGACTAGGAGGCCTCTTACATGTGGATGATCGGCAATGTGGTGCTTCTCGTAGTAGTCGTACCGGTACTCGTCGCGATGCTCAATCGTGTTCTCGCCGCTCTGGAGAGGGTCCGTGCCGCAGCAGATGACATTTTGGCCGGTGGCGTCGCCCTCATCGGTGAGGTTGAGATGGCCCCAGAACTTCTGGCAACCACCGATCGAACTATTGCCGAGGTGGCCGATGGCGCCGTCCGGTATGCAAGTTCGGTCGGAAAGCTCTTGGACTGAGGAGGAGGATTCTTCATGGAAACTGTTGCGTGGATCACCGTAGGGCTGGCAGGGCTGATTATTGCTGCTGCGGCGCTGGGTCTGTTCCGGGTCATTCTTCATCTTGTCGCGGTTAAGCGCACGCTGGAGAGTCTCCTCGCCGGAGTTGAGGTCGTGGCTGAAAAAACGAGCACCGTTCCAACGGTGCTCCCATCCGTGAACGAGAGCTTGCGCCCAGTGCGTGAGTTCTGTGACACGATCTGATCGGGGGATGAGGAGATGACAGCATTGATTCTGGGGTCGACGGCAGGATGGACGATCGGCTGGTCGATTGGTATTGCGGTGGTGTTTGCAGTGGTGGCTCTTGTTGTGCCGATCCTCCGCTTGGCGTCAGATATTGGCGACCGAGCGGCTGACGTCAACGAATCGTTGTTGAAATCGGTCGACCACACTGCTGCGCTTGGTGAACTCGAAGCGACGAGCGAGGCGGCCGAGGCCATCGTTGCCGGACTGGCTCGCGGTCGGAACAGGCTGGGAGGCTGATTATGAATGTACTGGCCTTGACGTCAACCCAAGAGAGCCTGTGGTGGGTCACTCTTGGTCTCGCAGTCATCGTGTTACTCGCGGTTGCGGCGCTCCTGACGCTCCTTGTCTCACTCGTGAAAACGATCGAAGAACGTGTCGATGTGATTCGGGAGACGCTCGATCAGGCGGAAACGAACACCTCAGATTCGGCATTGATCGCTCAGACCGCTGATCGAGTCGATGCGGTGCTGACCGAAGGCCTTGAACATCATCTGTTCTTGGGTCGAGTACTGGACAAGGTGCGATCATGACGCTGCTTGTCGTGATGACGGTCGTGGCGATTGCCCTGCTCATCGCGGAGCTCGCCATCTACCTGTTTATTGTCGGAACCCAACTCGCACGGGTCGCCACAAAGCTGGAGGGATGTGGTGAAGTTGTGTGGGACATAAATCGCAACGCCCAGCCCATCGAAGCAGGCGTCGAGCGTATAAATGGCACGGGCCGGGTGATCGCTGGCGCCCTCCTACTGCTCTATGGCATGGCCGAGGGGATTGTGGTTGGCGCCACCTATGAGCCTGCACCTCCTTCAGAGCCGGTGGCGGCGATGCCGGCAATGAAACGGCGGCGTACGCGCTTGAACGAATCCGTCGGCTATCTGCCTGACGGAAAGTGAGGCCGAACATGTCAAAATCCTCGGTCCGAAACTCCAACTCAATTGCTTGGTTTGTTGTGATTGTTGCTGGTCTTGTTGTGCTGGCTGTCGTGTCGGGGCTCGATTTGTTCACGCGCCTTGATGCTGGTCAGCGTGTTCTCGACGGGGCTCGACCCGCGTTCACCGAAGAACGGGTCGAAGGACACAGGTCTGCGATCACGATGATCGAAAGCGTGGCCGACATGGTCGACCCGATTGTCGATGCTCAAGGTGGAGCGGCCGGTGAGGTCGGCCCACTAGTTGGGTTGGTGGCCGCAGCGACGGGTCTCCCCGAGGCTGAAGTGCTTGCGGCGATCGAGGCGAATTTCCCTCATACCTATCATCTTCTCTTGACGTTGCCGCTCGACCAGGTGAGTGCGGAGATTCCTGCGCTGTTGACCTTTGTGGCGGACAACTCCGAGTTGGCCGATGCCAACGAGGTTCTCGGCGCGATCGCCGAGAACACGCCGAACATCGCCCAGGCCGTCACCAATCTTCTTGTCGTCACCGACAATTGGCGTGATGTGGACGGCACCGTAGGCGTCACCCGTTTTGATGGGGTGACCTCAGTCGACTCGGTTCCCGAGATCAGCGACTTCTTTGCCGTGGATGTGGTGACCGCTGTCGACGCTGTCGCCCCCGATGTCCGAGCTCTCGACGAACCATGGCCGAAGGTCGGATGGATTTCGATGATTCTCACCATCATCGGCATTGTGGTGGTGGCGTTCGGACTCTTGATGCTGGTGGCGACACGAACCAGTGTGTACACCGAGCGTGCGCACACCCTTGGCTGGTCGGTAGTCACTCTGGTCGGGGTGATTGTGGCTGGAGGTGTCTTGGTGCTCGGCCTGTTCCCTCGACTCGAGACCGGGCAGCAGGCAATCGATGATCTGAAGCCCGCGTTCGTCGAGGAGCGAATAGCGGGTATGGAAGCCGGCGTCGGGATCGTCGACAGTATTTCCAACATGGCCGAACCGATTGTGGACGCCGAGGGTGGAGCGGCTGGCGAAGTCGGAGTGCTGGTGGGGTTGGTGGCCGGAGCGACGGGTTTCCCCGAGGCTGATGTGCTTGCGGCGATCGAAGCGAATTTCCCGCACACCTACCATCTTCTTGTGGCGCTGCCACTTGATCAGGTGACGGCAGAAATCCCGGGACTTCTGACTTTCGTGGCCGACAACTCCGAGCTTGCCGATGCAAACGCTGTCCTTGGCGCAATTGCCGAGAACACACCGCATCTAGCCCAGGCCATCACTAATCTGATGACGGTCACCGATGGCTTCCGTGAGATCCCGGGAACCGATTCGTTGACGAGGTTCGACGGCACACCGGCGCGCTCGATTCCGGAGATTCGTGATTACTTCCACGATGATGTGGTGCCCGCGGTTCGCCTAGTTGCCGATGATTACCGGACGCTCGAAACCACTGCTCCGCCTGTCGATCATTTCCCACCGCTTCTGCTGATCGTCGGAATCCTGGTGACTATTTATGGCGTCGCCATGCTCACCCTGTCCGCCGCGACCGCAGAATCAGAAGACCCCGCGTAGCACTGCTGGGCCCCCGCTGAGCCAGGACGCTCAGCGGTCTGAGGAAGGGTCGCGGCCGGTGGTCAAAGGCGCGGTGGTCGGAGCTGTGTACGAGCCGATCCATTCGTCGTTCCAGGCGTGATCGAACTGTTCACGGTTGCATCCGGGCTGATATATGGCAATCAGTTCGCGGGCTATCTGTTCTCGATGTGATCGCATCCCACCGGGCACTTGGTAGGTGCAGATGTGCAGGCTCCATTGGTCGCCTGCTCGGTGTGTCCAGCATTCGGACCGGGGATGTTTGAAAGGGAACCCTTCGTTTGAAAGGTCGTCGGAGTGATCGACATAGATGACTGCGAACTCCTGGGCTGTCGCTTCGGGCGTCGGCCGATACATGATGGCGTAAACCGCCGGGACGGCTGGCGCTGTCCATCCGCCGAGGACCCGCGGACCTTCGAATGGGTATCCGCCGAGCGATCCGAGTCGAATCATTCATACTCCTCAAATTCGTGCTCGTAACCGATGACTTCGGCGTGGGCCAGGGGCCAGTCGGGAAGACCCGCCACGCTCGCCGCTTCGATAAATGCAGGGATAGCGAGATTGACCGCTTCATCATCGGTTTCGGCTTCGATCACGATCTGAGCGCCGTAGCTCATGGTTCCGATGCCAGACGCGATGCCTTCCATCGTCGCTACAGCATCGGCGAATGAAACGATCTCTTCGATCTCAAGAATCCGGTCACCTTGAGCTTGTATCGAAACGCTCCACTTCATCATGTCTCCTAGCGCCACTCGGGAAGGTTCTCAACGAATGCGCCGAGGCTGTCAAGATTGTGCCCTGAAACAATCGAGTCCACGAAAGGCGCCGCAACCATCATGCCGAGCGTGTTGGGCTGAAAGTCCGGGTTGTCGCCTTTGTGAGGGTTCATCCATACGACGCGGTGACATAGGCGAGACAGCCGCTCCATGGCGCTCGCCAAGTCTGCTGGTTGACCGCGGTCGAGGCCATCTGAACAGATCACGACGAGAGCGCCACGACTCATCCCCGGACGGCCCCATTTGCGAATGAACTCGTCGAGACAGGTGCCGATCTGGGTACCTCCGTCCCAATCCGAGACGCGGTTGGCGGCTCGTTTCATGGCATCGTCGGGATGTCTGCGGTCCAGGTCGGGGGTGATACGGGTCAACCGAGTCCCGAAGCAGAAGACCTCGACCCGTCCTGCCGCGTGTCTCGTCGTGTAGGCGAACTGCAGCAAGTTGCGCGAGTACTCCGACATCGAGCCGGAGACATCAAGGATGAGCACCAGGGGCCGGGGACGTTTTTTGCGGGTGGTTCGCAGCAGCGTGGGTGGTTCGTGCTGAGTCCGCATCATCTGGCGGGCCATGCGGCGCATGTCGGGCCTACCGGGTGGTTTGCTCGGGCAGCGACGCCTACTTTCGCGGCGTGGTGGCGTGATCCGGATAGTCGCCATGATCCGCCGAAGGGCAGCCAGTTCATCGGCTGTGCATGACGAGAACGACTTCTGGCGCCAGATCTCGGCATTGGAAGCCATGAAACCCAGGGTGGTTTCGTCCTCGTCGTCGGCTGCACCGGAGCCGGGTTCGGCATCGGGAATCTCGAGAACCCCTCGTATTCCGCTCGGTGCGGGAGGAACCTGATCCGGTGGTTCCGGTTTGGACTGCGACCCGCCGAGGAAGAAGCGGCGAAAGACCTGGTCATACACGGCGAGTTGGTCACGGCGCGTGACCATTGTTGTTCGTCCGCCCCAATAGACGTCGGTGAGGTCGGAGGGGTTGAGGGCTGCGAGTGCGGTGCAAAAGGTGAGAATGTCGCCGGACCCGACAGCGAGCCCTTCGGCACGTAGCTCGTGGCCGAATTCGACGAATCGTTCAACGAGACCGGTGTCGTCAGACATCACCGACGACGGCTGCGAGGCCACCGGTAACCTCCTCGAGATCGTCGCGGTCTTTGATCACCGACCCGAGAGTGTCGCGTGCGGTGTCGACGTCGAGGTCGGTTGACCCGATCACGCCCAACGCCTCGACCCAATCGAGTGTCTCCGCCACGCCCGGTGGTTTTGCGAGGTCCATTCCTCGTAGACGATTGACCGCTTCGACAACTTTGCGGGCGAGTACTTCGGGCACATCCGGTGAGCGGAGAGTGATGATTGCCACTTCTTCGTCGATGGTGGGGTAACCGATCCAGTGGTAGAGGCACCGGCGCTTCAGGGCATCGTGGAGTTCTCTGGTCCGGTTCGACGTGAGGATCACAAGCGGTCGCGACTCGGCGGCCACAGTGCCGATCTCAGGGATCGTGATCTGGAAGTCGGATAGAAGTTCGAGCAGGAATGCTTCGAACTCGTCGTCGGCTCGGTCGATCTCGTCGATTAGTAGAACACACGTGTTGCCGGCGCGTACCGCTTCAAGAAGGGGACGCTCGAGCAAGAACTGGGTGTTGAACAGGCGATCGACCGCGAGCTCATCGCTCGCCTGTTGCTCGGACAGCACCCGAGCCTGCAACATCTGACGGGCGTAGTCCCATTCGTAAAGTGCTTGGTTGGTGTCGATTCCCTCGTAGCACTGCAACCGGATCAACCGCCGGCCAAAGATGGATGCAAGCACCTTGGCCAGTTCGGTCTTGCCGACGCCGACCTCACCTTCGAGCAGTAAGGGGCGACCCAGCTCCAGGGCGATATACAAGGCGGTGGATAAGCCGCGATCGGCCAGGTATTCGCCGTCGCGGAGCATGTCGGTGAGGTCGGTAATGCTTTTCGGAGCGCGTTCTCCGGTTTCGGCTGTCATATCGCAGCCTCTCGAACGGGTCAGTCGGCCGCGGTCTGGCCAAGCACCAGATCACGGATCGATTCGGTTGAGCTGCTGAGTTTGCCTTCGCGCTCAAGAGTCTCGCGCCAAGCGGTCTTCAGGTCACGCCCATCTTCGGCGATGCCTTCGAAGCTGAAGGCCCGGGCGTTGCGGCACACCCGGGTTGGGCTGCAGTCTTCATCGAACGTGTCTTCGCCGGCCTGGTCGTCAGCGGCCCACATGGTGTGGGATGGATTGTCTGCCTCTTCGTGCTCAGTGGTCATTGCTTGACGCTTCCATTGGTTGGCTCGTGGTGGTTGACCTTGCGTTCGGTAAGGCTACTGCCTCTGGCCGGTAGCGTCCCCTTCGTTAGCGCGAGGCGGTGGGCGAGGCGATCTGTGCGGCGACGATTTCGGCGGTGATCGACAATGCGATTTCTTGCGGTGTTCGCGCCCCGATGTCGATTCCGGCGGGTCCTCGCAATCGAGCCAGGTCAGTCATCCCTCGGTACGCCAACCAGTCGGCTCGAGTTTCTTGGAGGTGGCGCGGGCCGACGGCGCCGATGTAGCCGGCATCGCTGGAGAGAGCATCGAGCAGTGCTTTCCCGGTCAGTTCTAGGTCGTGACCGATCACCACGACACTGTCGATCGGTGAGAGCGCGGCGATGAGGCCCGAGGCGATTCCGGCCTCTCTCGTGATCGATGTCTGCCATCCGAGCATGGTCGCGATTCGTTCGAGAGAGTCGGCGATCTCGCCGCCTCCGACAACGACGAGCGTCGATCTCGGCTGCAGGACGGTGGTCACCGTGTGCGGTGAAAGGTCGGCTGCGCTGGATCCCTGCTCGAAGACCTGCAGCGGGGTGTCGCCGGCATCTGCAACTGATTCTGAGGAGTGCAGCCCCCACTGAATGACGGTGTCTCCGTCGAGTTCAGCGATGAGGCAGACCGGTTCACGTGAAAGGAGCATCTCCCACAGCTCCTCGGGCAGGGCCGTGCCGGGCACGAGCATGCATCCGATGCCAGAGCCCGGTTCTGTGCCGGAGACGGCCGCATCAACCGGGCTGATGTCGAGACGAACGAGTCGGCCCTGGTCGCCTTGCGTTCCTGCCAGTTCGATGAGTTGGCCATCGAGTGCGCCGTTGAGCAACGATCCGAGGCGCCCGCCGCCGGGGGTGATCGCGATTGTCTCGCTGGGGTCGAACGGATTGCCGTCATGACGATCGACGATCCACGCGATATCGACCCGTGTTCCCGCTCGAATGCATGATGCAGCACTTAATGCGATGCCGTACATGGCTCAGGTGCCTCGGTCGTGTTGGCCGGTAGCGAATCCGAACTGTGCGCAAACGTCGTCATAGTCGTCCCACGTGTCGATATCGCGTGGGAGATCTCGATCGACGGCGATACGTGCCACTCGTGTGACCGGTTCGTTGTCGACGATTTTCCAGACCGCTTTGTCGCCGTGGAGGCCCCGGAGTTGGTCGAACGCGGCTGCGCTGAACACGAAAGGGTGGCCGAGTTCGCCGCGATACTCGGTGACTGCGGCCCAAGTGGGGTTGTCTCGCCAGGCATTCATGACACTGTCGATGACGTCGGCGCTGACCCCGGGCATATCGCCGAGCAGCATCACGATTGCGTCGCAGGCGCCAGCGGCGTCAAGTCCGGCGAGAAGTGAGGATGCACATCCTGTTCCGTAGGAGTCGTTGCGAACAATCTGGGCTCGTTGGAGATCGAGCGATGCTTGGGCTTCCTCGCTTCCGCCTCCAAGCACCAGATAGATGCGCGTCAATGACTCGGCGGCTTCGATGTCGTGGGTGACGTACGACAGCAAGCTCTGTCCGCCGAAGTCGAGGGTTTGTTTCGGTCGGCCGAGTCGCCGGGACGAACCGGCGCCAAGCACAACACCGACAAGGTCATTCATACTCGGAGTGTAGATGAACGCACAGACGCAATGAACAGCGGCCCCTAGAGTTGTCCGATGGTCACGTATCGCAGGATCATGGGTCACCGGTCCGTAGTAGCCGACGGGGAGGCTGGCGTCATCGGTGATCGATCGGATCGTTCCACGCCAGTCGGTGTGAATTTCCCCGGACAGATAAATGTTCCATCTCCTAGCCGCAGCCCGCTAGGTTCCGGAGATGGCTCAACCAGCAGTGAATCCAAAGATGGAATACCGGCGGCTCGGCTCGACGGGGCTCAAGGTCAGCGTCCTTTCGTTTGGTAGCTGGGTCACTTTCGACACCCAACTCGACGATTCGTTGGCGGTCGAGTGCCTGGCTGCGGCCGGCGACGCCGGATGCAACTTCTTTGATAACGCGGAGGGCTACGCGGCCGGTGAGAGCGAGGCGATCATGGGCCGCGCCTTCCAGGAACTGGGCTGGCCTCGTTGGTCGTATGCGCTGACAACCAAGTTCTTTTGGGGTATTCACGGTGACGTACCGAACATGCGCTTTACCCTCAACCGCAAGTACCTGATGCAGGGGATCGAGGCGTCGCTGGAGCGCTTGCAAACCGACTTTGTCGACGTGATCTATTGCCACCGCCCCGACCCGGCGACCCCGATCGAGGAAACGGTGTGGGCAATGCACGACATCGTCACGTCGGGCAAGGCCATCTATTGGGGGACGAGTGAATGGTCGGCGGAGGAGATCCGCGCCGCTATCGAGATCGCTGAACGTCATCACCTGCACAAGCCGGTCACCGAGCAGAGCCAGTACAACTTGTTGGAGCGGACCAAGGTCGAGGACGAGTACTCCCGCATCAACGCCGATTACGGCTACGGCAACACGATCTGGAGCCCGTTGGCGTCGGGTTTGCTCACCGGCAAGTACCGCGATGGTGTGCCCGAGGGTTCACGTGCGGCGCTGGCCGGATACGAGTGGTTGGCCGATCGCATGACCACCGTCGAGTTGGTGGCACGGGTCGAGAAGCTTCGCCCCATTGCCGATCGACTCGGCTGCACGATGGCGCAGTTGGCGTTGGCGTGGTGCACGAAAAACCCGAACGTGTCCACGGTGATGACCGGCGCGTCGCGCGTTGAGCAGGTCGTGCAAAACTTTGAGACGCTCGATGTGATCGATGCTCTCACCGATGAGGTGAAACAAGAGATGGAAGCGGCGGTGGCCAGCTAGCGGGGTGTCCAGGTGCCCCCGGCGTCGTCGATGGCGCCGGTGACGGCGGCGAGCTCGTTGAGGGCGGCGGTGAGCCCACATGTTGGTGATGATCGCGGTTGCCGACGGGATTGCTGATCCGGGGGATGCCGCGGATCTGAATCTCGTATTCGCAGTGGCTCCGTCTCCGCCCGTGGATGCCCCTGTCTTAGGGAGGCCAAGGCCGGGTTTCCGTCGACCCGTCGGGGTAGTGGATCACGACCGACTCCTGCTCAGGCAGATACTCGATCCAGGCACCACCTTCAGGGTCCAGGCCAAGGTCTTCGTGGGTCGGAGCATCGGGGTGGTGGATGGCGACCGACTCCTGATCAGGCGGGTCTTCACTCGCGGCGCCATGTTCAGAGTCCGGGCCAGGGTCTTCGTGGGTCGGAGCATCGGGCGCCGGCGTCGTGGCCGGATCAGGCGCGTTTGATGTGCCAGAAGAGCTTGATGTGGGGGCGTTTGACGTGCCGGAAGAGCTTGATGTGCCGGAAGAGCCTGATGTGCCAGAAGAGCCTGATGTGCCAGAAGAGCCTGATGGTGAAGTTCGATCGATTCCGGCATCGGGGGTTGAAACGCCACTCACCGGAGGAAGAGTGCCGGGTGGG
>Ga0315334_10000049_pt1 | contig 91124 bp, 87 predicted proteins | sample M150034915metaG_FD_205555 | JGI IMG/M metagenome (GOLD analysis project Ga0315334, IMG submission 205555) | Ammonia-oxidizing marine archaeal communities from Monterey Bay, California, United States - M1 500m 34915 | ecosystem: Environmental > Aquatic > Marine > Intertidal zone | place: USA... | reverse complement strand
TCGTTGGGGGGTCATTTAGAGTTAGAGGAAATAGTTACTCTAAGTTAGAACAGCTAAAGTCTGTTGGATATAAAGATGCAAGGAGAATCGGTCAAAATAATTTTGGTCTTTATCAAGTTGCCTATGCTAGCTACAACACAAGAGCTGAGGCTAAAAATGCTCTTAGCAATATTAGAAGCAAACACAATATAAATGCATGGCTGCTTTATAAAGATGTCAATTAAAAGCCAACCAATTTCAAACAAACCTAATGGGTATAAAATCTCCTAAATCATCATTAACAATAATGACTGATTCTGTCCTGCCTGGGGAGACAAATCCTTTAAATAATTTGTTTGGTGGCGAATTGCTTGCTAGAATGGACAGCGCGGCTAGTATCTCTGCTAGACGTCACTCAAAACAAATTGTTGTTACCAGCTCTGTGAATCATGTGTCTTTTGATAAAGCTATTCCAGTAGGAAGTACTGTTACTATTCAAGCAAAAGTCTCAAGAGTTTTTAATTCATCTATGGAAGTTTATATTGATGTTTGGATTGATGATGAAAAAGGAGAAAAAATTAAAGCAAACGAAGCAATTTATACTTTTGTTGCAGTCAATAAAAATGGGAGGCCAATAGCAGTTGATAAATTAAAGCCTGAATCAGAAGAAGAAAAACAAAGATATGATGGAGCATTAAGGCGGAGGCAGTTGAGTTTAGTTTTAGCTGGGAAAATGAGAGCCAAAGATGCTACTGAATTAATGGCTCTTTTTAAGTAATCTCTACATTTTATATATCCACGCTGAAGGATCCTGCGTCACACCATCCTTGAAAATACTAAAGTTTAAAATTGTTTGACCAGTAGATTTGTTTGTATTCAATTTTCCTATAACTTGTTTAGTTTCTATTATTTCACCTTTTTTTACATAAATTTCTGTAAGGTTCTTATAAACACTGAAAAAATTTCCGTGTTGGATTAAAATTGCATGACTCCCATTTTTAGAAACTATTATTGAGTATACTTTTCCATCAAAAATTGATCTGACTTCTTGATTTTTACTAGTTAATATTCTTACCCCATTACTCTGAATTGTAGTTGTTTTTACTATTGGATGGGGTTGCCTACCATATTTTAATATTATCATTCCTTTTTCAACTGGCCATGGCAATTTCCCTTTATTTTCGTTAAACTTTTTAGAAATTAATTTTGCTTCTGCTGTTAAATTAAACTCCGATAAGTTTTTATTTTTAGCCCTAGCTGTAGCCTCCATAATTATTTTTTCTATTTGTTTATCAATTTCCTGGGCTTGTTTTTGTTTTATTCTTATTTGATTTGCAAATCGCTTTTCATCACTTCTAATGTCAGCAATCATATTCTTTTGTATCAAATTTTCCTTGTCCAAATTTATTTTAATCTTTTCATTTGCCAAGATTAAATCTTGCTTTTGGGTTTTTTGTTCATCTAACTCTTTTAAGATATCGTCTATTAATGTAGTGGTAAGTTTGATTTGTTTAATTTGTTTATCCTTATATTTTACATATTGTTTATAGTACTGTAAGCGCTTATATGCTTGAGTAAAATTATTTGCTGAAAAAACAAACATTATTCTATTGAGTTTTGATTTATGTTTGTAGGACTTAAGAACCATTGATGCATAATCTTCTTTTACTTTTTTCTGTTTTTTTAATAATTGATTTAATTCTATCGTATTCCTGTCAATTTCGTCAACAATTATATTAAGCTGATTATTTATGTTTATAATTAGTTTCTTTTGAAGATCAATTTTAAATTTTAAGTTCTCTAAATTAGTTACTAAAGTTCTTTTCTTATTAAGTGAATTATCAATTAATTTTTCAATTTGCTTGATATCGGAAGTTAATTCTTGCCGTTTTCTCTCTAAAGTCTCTTTTGATTGAGCAAAAAGCATTCCATCTCCTAGTAGAGAAAACAGGAATAAAATTGTTAAAACAAATCTCATTTTATTGATCAACATTGATTTGATTGTATCCTCTAGGAATTCTAAAAGGTATATTTAATTTTTTGTTTATAACCACTGACTTCATATCAATATTGATAGATTTATTATTAGAATCTAAAAATAGAATCCTTTTTGGATATACTTCCTTATTTATTGTAGTATAGTTTTTATAATTTATACTAAATGTTTGGGGGCTTTTGAACATTTTAGATTTATCAGCAACTTTTATTGAATCTTGTTCTTTAAAAAATTTTTGACTGTTTAATTTAAAATTATAGGGATTAATGTAAAATAGCCCGATGAACTGATTATTATCAAAATTTACTTTCTTCTTAAAAATATATGATCTTAATTTATTTGGGGTTTGATTATTCTCTTTATTTAATTTCTTTTCAAAATCCCTTGAACCTAATTCCAAAACTGGCTGACCAAAAAGTAACTTTTCTAGCATATCATAAGTAACATTAAGGCCCAGTAAATCTTCTATATATGAAAAATCTGTCTTTATATAATTCCTCTCAAGTTTATTATAATATTTTATTGAGTCCTTGGTTATTAATAAGCGAATTGCCCCAAGCGGAGCGCTTATCCATACTTTTTCTCCAGCTAAAATTCTAATTGTTACAGTATTTGTTTTGATTTTATTATTTGAAGAATACTCAATTCTTGCTCTGGCTTGTAGTGATGTAAATTTGTTTTGATTCTGTTCTATAGTTTTTGCAATCTTTTTTGCTGTAATACCCTTACTGTCTCCTATTACATATTCCTTTTTTAAGGCACAAGAAGTAAATAAAAGAACTATTATAAACAATATGTATTTGATGTTTTTCATTTACCGCTCATTATTTATATCCTGTGCTTCCAAATCCAGCAGAACCTCTTGAGGAATCTTCTAATTGTTCTGCCTCTTCCCAAACAACAGACGTGTGTTTTGCAATAATTAGCTGAGCTATTCTGTCTCCATTTTTTACTGTAAACACTTCGTTTGATAAATTAATTAAAATAACTCCTATTTCTCCCCTATAATCAGAATCAATTGTTCCTGGAGAATTTAATACTGTAATCCCTTTTTTTATTGCTAAACCACTTCGTGGCCTAACTTGTGCCTCAAGGCCTTTAGGTAAAGATAAATATAGGCCTGTAGCTATAACAGCCCTCTCTAAAGGCTTTAAGGTAATCTTGTTTTTGATAAAAGCCTTGATATCCATTCCTGCGGAATTCTCAGTTTCATATTTTGGAAGCTTATGGGATGATTTATTTATAATTCTAATTTTCATTCAAACTTTTGATTAATAAACGAATATTTGATTTTTCAAATAATAAAATTGTTATATAAAACAATATTAAACAAGCTATTCCAATATAAAAATTGCCTCTAAAGAAATAAAATGAAATTGTAGACAAGGTTATTGAAAAAATTATATAAAACCCTATTTTAGCTGTCTTATATGGAATAGGATAATGCTTTCTCCCCAACACATATGAAATGGCTGCCATTGAAGCATATGCTACAAGAGTTGCTATAGCAGACCCTACATAGCCATAATAAGGTATTAAAATAATATTTAATGCCAATGTGAATGTTGCGCCTATAACAGAAATGTACGCCCCAAATTTAGTTTTATCTGTTATCTTATACCATACTGATAGGTTTTGATAAATTCCTAAACAAAAATTGGCTAATAAAATAACTGGGACTATTTTCATAGCCTCCCAATATTCAGGATCTCCAATAAAAACCACCTTTAATAAATCTGCAAAAACTATTACTAATAATAGCAAAGAAGATCCAAGAATAACAAAAATTTCTAAAATTAACGCATATGTTTTTTGAGGAGATTTTTCATGAGCTTCCTTAAAGAAAAAGGGCTCAATCCCTAATTTATAGGCTGTGGAAAACAAAGTCATAAATAATGCCAACTTATAGCACGCAGCATACATGCCTATCTGACTTTTAGCTATAGAATCTGGCAAAATAAAGTCCAATAAAATTTTATCAAAAGTCTCATTAATTGAGTATGCAAGCCCTGAAATAAGAATTGGGAAAGCATAGATTAACATTTTCTTTAATAAAACAAAATTTACTCTATAGTTAATTTTAAAGTAAAAAGGAGCTAATAAAATTAAACTAGCCGCACTAGCAATCAAATTAGAAATAAAAATATAGTTTATTTCATAATTAGGCGTATATATGTCTGTAAATAAATTGTTGTTCGCTGCAATTTTTTTAAGAAAAATTAATAGAAAAATATTTAGTGAAAAATAAACAATTACATTGACAATTTTTATAATAGAATACTTTATAGCTTGCCCTTTTGCTCTTAGATACGCAAACGGGATGACAACAAGTGCGTCTAATACAAGTATCCATAAAACTAAATTAAGGTATTGAGTTTCTATTCCAGTAAATTCAGAAATCTCAACTTTAAAAATTGATGCAATTGCGTAAAACAAAATTGTTGTAAAAATAATTGATATTGAAGATGTGCTTAAAACTTCCTTTTTGTTAGATTCTTTACTAAAAAACCTAAAAAAAGATGTTTCTAATCCGTAGGATAAAATCACATTAAAAAGAATGATATACGAAAATATTAAAGACAAATTACCATAATCTGATACGCTCTCTAATATTTCTTTGTCAGTATGAAGTCTTACTAGTAAAACACTTATGACTCTTGGAAAGATTGTTGCAATACCATAAATAAAGGTTTGCCTAAATAATTGAATTAATTTCTTCAAATTATATCTCTTTATAATCTAAAATTAAACTAATAATTATAGGAATGCAAAACCCTTTAGTAGATGTTTTAATTGTTAAGGGCTTCTGCTCCTCCAACAATTTCTAATATTTCATTAGTAATAGCTGCTTGTCGTGCCTTATTATATGTCAATTTCAATTGATCTCTTAATTCCGTTGCATTATCTGTTGCTTTGTGCATTGCTGTCATACGCGCGCCATGTTCACTGGCATAAGAATCTCGTAATGCTTTAAATAATTGTGTTCTAAGAGATTTAGGAATAAGTTCATTTACTATTTCTAATTTTGACGGCTCAAAAATATAGTTTTGATTATTTTCTTGTTGATCCTCAGTAGGCAATATTGGAAGAAATTGTTCATTTGTAATTATTTGTGTAGCTGCATTTTTAAATCTATTATAGACTATTTGTATCTTCTCAAATTCTTCATCAACAAATTTTTGTATTAATAAATCTGCAATTTCTTTAACATTTTCAAACGACATGTCCTCAAAAATTTCATTTTTTGTTAAAATAACATTGTGTTTTTTTGACAATATATCACTGCCTTTCTTTCCAAGACATAAAAAAGATACCTCTTGATTTTTATTACTTGCTAAACTAACACACTTCTTAATAATATTAGAGTTAAATCCTCCACAAAGTCCCCTGTTAGATGTAATACAAATAATTAGCGTTTTGTTAGCCTCTATATTTTGAATAAAAACATTATCTGAATCTATAGAAGAAAACAGGCCTTGTAAAATTCCTGTTAATTTATTTGAATAAGGCCTCATGGCTACTATAGCGTCCTGCGCTTTCTTGAGCTTTGCAGCAGAAACCATTTTCATGGCGCTTGTAATCTGCATAGTAGAAGAAACAGATGAAATTCTGTTTCTAATTTCTTTTAAGTTGGCCATATGCAGTATATTAAATTAATATCGGGATACTAATTCGCTACAAACCTTCTCCAGCGTATTAATAACATCCTCTGTTAATTTTCCTTGTTTAATTTCTTTAAGAATCTTAGAGTGTTTGCTATTTAGCAATTGAATATATTCTGATTCAAATTCTTTTATTTTCTCTACTGGCACGTTCTTAAGTAAGTTTTTTGATCCAGCATATATAATTGCTACCTGATCTTCAACCTTAAATGGATCATTTTGTGCTTGTTTTAAAATTTCTACATTTCTTCTTCCTTTTTCAATCACTCCTAAAGTTGCTGCATCAAGATCAGAGCCAAACTTAGCAAAAGCTTCTAATTCACGAAACTGGGCTTGGTCTAATTTTAATGTTCCTGCAACTTTTTTCATTGACTTAATTTGTGCAGAGCCTCCAACCCTTGAAACTGAAATTCCAACATTAATTGCTGGTCTTACGCCGGAATTAAATAAATCGGATTCTAAAAATATTTGTCCATCTGTAATTGATATCACATTCGTTGGTATATAAGCCGAAACATCACCTGCCTGAGTCTCAATAATTGGCAAGGCAGTTAAAGAACCTCCTCCTTTAACTTTAGGTTTTATCGATGTGGGCAAATCATTCATGTTCTTTGCAATGGCGTCATCATTAATAACTTTTGCGGCGCGCTCTAACAATCTTGAATGAAGATAAAAAACATCTCCTGGATAAGCCTCTCTCCCTGGAGGTCTTCTTAACAATAATGAGATTTCACGATAAGCAACAGCTTGTTTTGATAAGTCGTCATATATAATTAATGCAGGCCTTCCCGTATCTCTAAAATATTCGCCTATAGAAGCTCCTGTAAAAGGGGCATATACTTGCATCGATGCTGGATCAGAAGCATTAGCTGCAACAATAGTGGTATAAGCCAGCGCTCCTTTATCTTCTAAGATTTTTGCAATTCCTGCAACAGTTGAAGCCTTTTGTCCAATGGCAACATATATACAATACACAGGTTCTCCTGCATCAAAAAATTCTTTTTGATTTAAAATTGTATCTATACATACTGTGGTTTTTCCAGTCTGCCTGTCACCAATAACCAGCTCTCTTTGGCCTCTACCAATAGGAATCATTGCATCAACAGACTTTATTCCAGTTTGTAAAGGCTCATTTACAGGCTGTCTAAATATTACTCCAGGAGCTTTTCTTTCTAAAGGCATCTCAAAAAGATCTCCTTTTATATTGCCTTTTCCATCAATTGGATTACCAAGAGTATCTACTACCCTTCCTACAATGCCTTCGCCAACTTTTACTGAGGCAATTCTAGATGTTCTTTTCACAGTATCACCTTCTTTAATTTCAGTAGAGAACCCTAGCATAACTATTCCTACATTATCTTCCTCTAAATTTAATACTATCCCCTGTGTCCCATTAGAAAACTCAACCAGTTCTCCATACTGAGCGTTAAATAATCCGTAAACTCTTGCTATACCATCTCCGACATTTAAAACGCTTCCTATCTCATCTAGAGATATAGAAGATTCGTGCTTTGAAAGTTGCTTTTTTAATATTGCTGATATCTCAGCAGGATTTACTTCTGCCATTTTTTCTATATTTCGTTTTTATTGTATAAGTTCAGTTTTTAATTTATTAAGCCTTTGTAAAAAGCTTGCATTATATTCTGTGTTTTCAAACCTAAGAATAAACCCTCCTATGATAGCTTCATCTATAATATTTTCAATCTCAATAGATTTATTACTTAATGTTTGTATTTTTTTTAAAACCTGGTTTTTAATTTTATCTGAAATTGGTATAGCTGTGACAACTGTAGCCTTTGCAACATTATTCTTTTGATTATATATGTCATTAAACCCATTAGCAATATCATAAAGAATTGAAAGCCTCTTATTTGCAATTAATAGGTCTATAAGATTATTAGTTTTTTCATTTATTTTTGATATCACAATTGACAAAATTTCTTTTTTATCCGAATAATTAATAAGAGCATTGTTTATTAGATTTTTAAAATCATCTGAAGATTTATAAGCTGATATTATTGAGTCCATGTCATCCTTTACGTTAGAAAGGCTATTAGACTCTTCTGCAATTTGAAAAATTGCTTTTGAATATCGTATGGCTGCTCTAGATCTCATAAATTATTTTAATTTTGAATCTTCTAAAATATCTTCAATCATTTTTAATTGCTTGTCTTTATCCGCTAGTTCTTCAGAGATAAGTTTTTCTGCTATGCCTACCGACAAATCAACAACAGTGTTTTTTAACTCATTCATTGCTGAATTCTTTTCGTTTTGAATTGCAGTTTTTGCAGCTTCAACCATTTTTTTTGCTCTTATCTTCGCTTCTTCTTCAGCATCAGAAATTAATTTTGATTTAATTTCTCTCGCTTCCTTAAGCATGGTTTCTCTTTCAGTCTTTGCTTCATTTAAAATTTTCTCATTGTCAGCTTTTAGATTTTCCATATCCTTTTTTGCATTTTCTGCTGCATCAAGGGCTGCCTTAATTGATTCTTCTCTCTCTTTTACAGCGCCTAGGATTGGACCCCAAGCAAATTTTCTAAGAATTAGATACAGAATGATGAATGATACCAAAGTCCAAAACAACATTCCTACATCAGGTGTGACTAAGTCCATAGTTTATTGGTTTAATAAAACAAAAAAGTAAATTAACTCTTTTGTTTTTTTGTTATTTAATTAATGCTAGTACAATAGCAAATAATGCAACTGCCTCAACAAAGGCAATTAGAATAATTGCTGATGACATTAGTTTCCCTTGCATTTCAGGTTGTCTTGCAATTGATTCTACGGTTGAGCCGCCAATATGACCAATTCCAATTCCTGCTCCAATAGCAGCCAATCCTGCTCCAATAGCAGCAAATGCGCCATAATCAACGGCAGCTTCCTGTAATAAAAATAATACTAAATTCATGTTTTAAATTTTAAAGTTAATTAATGTTCATGTTCCTCCATTGCGCTGCCTATATATAAGGCAGATAACATGGTAAATATATAAGCCTGAATGGCCACTACTAATACTTCGATAATACTTATAAAAACAGAAAAGATAAGAGAGACGGGAGCCACCCAAATACTTTTAAAAATAAATATTAATGAAATTAGACTTAATACAATAATATGTCCTGCTGTAATGTTTGCAAATAACCTTATCATTAAGGTTAATGGTTTAACAAATATGCCAATAAACTCAAGTGGTGCCATAAATAATTTCATTGGGAGTGGTACACCCGGCATCCAAAAAATATGTTTCCAATAATGTTTGTTTCCAACCAATGTTGTTATAACAAAAGTAATAAAGGCTAATAGACCCGTAAAAGCAATATTACCACTTAAATTAGCGCTAAAAGGGAAAAAAGGGATCATTCCCATGAGATTGTTAATCCAAATAAAGAAAAATAAAGTCAAAAGAAAAGGAACATATTTTTCATATTTTTCCTCTCCAATTAACGGCAAAGCAACCTCATCCTTGATAAAAACAATAATAGGTTCAGTAAATTTGCCTAGCCCGGATGGCTCTCCTTTCTTTGACCTAGCGTATGATTTTGCTGATAGTCTAAATATTACAAATATTATGATTATAGACACAAACATTGAAAACACTAGTTTTGTAATTGATAAATCTAAAGGCTTATGATTAATTGGGTGCTTTGAAGAATCAAGCTGAATATATTTGCCTTCTACATCATTGCCTGCATAATAGATTTCTTCATGAAATTTAACAAATGCCTGGTTTTTTCTCTTAACAACTATTTCCCCTGAATCATCATGGTGAAATTCCGATGACATAAAAATTACCAACCCTTCATCCGTCCATAAAATTACAGGCAATGGAACCGAAACAGGATGGCCATTCCAGTCTAATATGTGAAAATCATGAGAGTCCTTTACATGATGCATAATCACTCCATTAACATCAAAATTGTCTTCTTTAGAATTTTCAATCTTATTATTAGAATAAGCTAATGCAGTAAACGAAAAACAAAAAATAAAAAGGGAGAGTGTATAAAAATTTCTTGTCATTATAGCTTTATTTGTCCTCTAATATTCTGGTTGCAAATGTACACACATAAAATTAAATTTCAAACAAAAATTCACAACAAAAATTAAAGTTTACTTAGTATGTTTCTAAGGCTGATTATTTCTATAATAAGAAAAATAAAATACAAGAAAAAGAAGTTTAAAACTTCAAAAATTAAAGCAGAATTATCAATGCTAAAAAGTGGCCTCAAAATGATTATTGCAATAATCATTTTTAATATTGTTTCAAAGACAAACAAATACAAGTGGTTGAAGAGCTTGTATTTGAAGTTAATTAATAGTCCAAGATAAATTAATGATAATGATGCAAAATTAAATCCATATATCTTCCATAATGGAATTATAAATTCAGGAGAAATTATAAAATTAGTTATTATATAGTGAAAGAATAGTACAATTAAAGAAATCGTAGAAATCCTAAAATAAAATTTCATTGCTTTTTTTTCTTTTTTTCAAAGTCTTGGTTTGTATAATTTAATACTTGCTTGATAACAAAATAAATTGAAAACCCAACAGACAACAAAGAAAATAGAATTGTAAATGCTTTATACTGGTTTGGGTAAATTTGATCTAATTTAAATCCAACAAAAACTCCAACTAATATAATAATCAGCATCTGAAGGCCGATTTGCGAAAATATAATTAGATTATGCTGTTTTTTCTTGTTTTTCAGCTGTTTCTTTATTTAGTTCTTTGACCCCCCCCTTCATACTGCAGGTTGCATTAAAAGTTGCTCCTGGCTCCACAGCTAATTTTTCAATTTCTACCTCTCCCTCAATATACGCTGAAGCCCTTAGAGTTAGTTTTCCCGAAAGTTTTAGTTTTCCTGTAAATCCGCCTTCAAAATCTGCGTCTTCTCCTTCAAGACTTCCATTTACAACTCCTGTTTTGCCCACTACAATTCTCCCTGTAGTCTTTATGTTTCCTTTAATGTTCCCTTCAACTCTAAAATCTCCTTCACTAAGAACATCTCCCACAAGAGTAGTGCCTTGGGTAATCATGTTTTGTTGACTATTATTGCTCATAATTCTTTTATTTTAAATATTCTTCTAAATTTTTATGTATTTGAATTGTCTTATAGTTTTCAGAAGAAACAACAAAAGACATTTTGTTGTTTATATCTGATTTTTTATTTAACATTTCAGCTAGCCCCATGGCCCCGTCATAGCTCTTCAGCCCATGCAGAACTACAAATGTAACAATATTATTGTAATAGTCTCTAGATGTATTCAGCTCCAAATATTCTATTTCGTTTATTGCTTCATTTATTATTGTAACAAAGTTTTCTGTGTCAGCTTCACTAGTCTTAGAAAATTGGTACAATATTTTAAAATTATTAGACTTTTCATTATCTAAAAAAACTGTACTACTCAAAACAGGCAAGACATTTTTTATAATGAATTCTGCCTCCTTGCCTTCAATAGAATTTGAATAATTTAATTTTATAAAATTCAGCTGCTCCATGTATCTTTTATATCCAAATTCTTTTGCAATTGACACCGCTTTTAACATTTCTATTTTTGGAATTATAGGGCTCTCATATAGCTTCTTAATATTTGTGTTGCATAATGCAATCGCATCTAAATAGTTTTGATTGTTGTATTCATCATATATAGTATTATATATTTCCATTGAGTTGTTTTCTGTGTCTAACAATGCTGTTTCTGGATTTAATAAAAATTCGGCATATTTTGATGTAGGATAATTAATAATAATATCTTCCTTAATTTGTGCAGCCTTCATTTCTTCTCCAAGACTTATATGGTTTTTATATATCGAATATTTTGCAGGGGGTATTAAAACTGCTTCTGGATTATTGCTTAATAAGATTGTTAGTTTTTGATTTGATATTTCAAACTCCTTGAATTGATCTTTATAAATTGCTCCTAATTTATAATACGCATCATTTGTAACTAATTTAAGGCTGTCAATTGTTATTGAAGAGTTAGGGATTCTGTTTATATAGTAGTCAGCACTATAAATACTGTCTTGTGGTATTTCTAAACTTGCAATTTTCTCGTCCTTGTTTTTTAAGTCGTCAAACTGAATAGACCATCTCCAATTATTAACTAGTTTTCTTTTTCCCCATTTCTTAGTAAAGGCGCTTTTTCCATAGGCGACTGCGCTAGGGTTATAAAAATAAAATACTGCCTCATCATATGCCTTTGGTTGCTGGTCAAAAATGTTCTGTGAGCCAAGATCTTTTTCCTTTTCCTCTTCCTGCTTAAGCTTTTTCTCTTTTCTTTTTAATTTCTCTATATAAGATTTAAAGTATTCTTCTCTATCAGCATTATTCATATTAACTAGAGCTAATATACTGTCATTATGTTTGGTAATATTCTCATATAATATTACATCTTTAAGATTATCTCTTTTCCTTTTAATCTGCCTATACGATTTTGTTTTCTTCTCTAATTTGGCAAGTGTGCTATCGTAATAAAGTCCTGCACTTAAATACTCATTATTATCAAAATTTATTTCTGCTAATTTTTGATAATTTACTCTTTCTAAATATTCATCATTAACAATGGATTCTAAGGATCTATTAAGAAATTTAGTTGCAACACTGTCTTTTTGTTGTCTTAAATTTAAGAGCGCTATTTGATGAAAAAGCGATCCTAAAAAAGGTTTATTTTCAATATTTTCAACAAGCTCTTGTAGTTCAATAATTGAATTGTTAATAGAATCTGTATTGGTTGTTCTTCTAATATGGGAGTGAATTAAAAACTCTCTTGGTATTTTCCTTTTGTAACTTATATTTTCATTATAAAGAATGTTTGCACTGTCCTTATACTTAAAGTCATCATATAGCTGCCCTAATATGTAGTTATATCTAGCTCTAAGAGGCTTTTCGTTAATTAATTGTCGTGCTGTCTTTAGACATGATGTAGCGCTGTCCTGGCTTCTTGTATTTATGTATGCTTGTGCTAAATATATATTGGCTTCAGCTAAGTCTTGATTTTCTAATTTATTGTCAAGAATTAGTTCTTTTAAATTTACTATAGCCGTCTCGCTTTGCCCTAGTCTTATATTGATTTTCTCCTTCCATATTTTAACATGATTAATGTATTGACTGGTAGGATACTTAAATAAAATATAGTTAAATGCCTCTAAAGAAGGTATAAATCTTTTGTCATAATATCTAGACTTTCCAAGCAATAGATAAGCTTCATCCATAATTGGGTTTTCTTCCTTCCCGTTTATATTCATTGAATGTTTTTGTATTGCTAAAACGGCTTTTTCTTCTGCTTGAGAAAAAGGGGTTTGAATATCATTTTGAAAGTCCTTATCTATTTCTTCCGAATTGTATTTTTCTAGAGGTAATAATTTCCAAAAATTGTCTTTTTCTTGATCATTTAAGGATTCTAATGCATCATCCAACAAGAGGTTCCCATTATACAAGTAATTATACTTAGTAGTTATTGAATGAAAGCTCTTATTTAAGAACTTGTCTTTTTTTTTGGAACAACCAATAAGCACAAACACTGTTATAATGGTTATAAATGTATATTTAAATCTTATTTTATTAAACATAAGTAAAATATTAACAGAAATAATCTACAGATATTGTCCACCAGGCCAAAAATAGTCAAGTTTTTATACATTTGTCACATGTTAAATGGTTTCTTTTTGAGGCTTAGGCTTTTTATAGTTAAAAATGGATTTTGAAAGAAGAAGTTAAAATTATAATTAAGGTAGATAATTTTGAGACCACAATTAAAGGCTCAAAAGATCAAACAATTCTGGACACAGCTCTTGAAAATGATGTAGAAGCTCCATATTCATGTCAAGGCGGAGCTTGTGCAACATGTATCGGCAGGCTAGTCTCTGGTAATGCGAAAATGCAACAGAACCATATTCTCACAGACGAGGAAGTAGATGATGGCTTAATTTTAACATGTCAAGCCCTTCCTCTTAGCAATTCTATTTATGTAGATTATGATGATGTTTAAATAATCTCTTGTATTTTTTCAATTATCTGCTTAGGAGTAATAGTATTGATTGCTTGCTTATATTTTTCTGGAGATTTATTGCCATATATAGAAGTAGGAATTTTGGGATACTTGTTTTTATCAACAAGAATGGAATATTTTGAACTTTGATTAAAAGGGGCAAATCCTGCATAAGGATGTGTTACCCCCCAAATTGTTAAAACCTTAACGCCATACATTGCCGCTAAGTGTCCATTTGCTGAGTCCATTGAAATCATTAAGTCTAAATTTGAAATAAAATCAAGCTGGTCTGTAAGCGAAAACCCTCCAGCTAGGTTGAAAACATTTTCGTTTTCCTCTGATATTGTTTTTAGTTGTTTGGCCTCGTTCTCTCCTCCTCCAAATAACAAGATTGTGTGTTTTTTAGAAATACTTCCTATCACTTCCTTCATTTGTTCTAATGAATAAGCCTTAGCCTCATGTTTAGCAAATGGTGCGATTCCAATTAGCTTCTTAGTAAAATCTATTTTATTTGATATTTTCTGTTTGGATAAATTTATTTTTTTGGGAAAATCTATCTTAGACAAACTTGTACTAATACCAATGTTTTTAAACACATCTAAATATCTCTGATGTGAAGTTTTAAGCTGCTTAAACACACTTCCATTAATTAAATTTTCTTTTTCTTTTCTTCCTTTGTCAATCTGATAAAAATTTTCTCCCCAAATTGTTTTTAAAAAATTTGTTCTTAAAACTTTATGTAAATCAATCACCGCATCAATCCCTGTTTTTTTTAACTGTCTGTTTAGCCTCATTAAGCCTATTAATCCTTTGTGCTGTCCTTTAGCTTCAAACTCAATTAAATTTATATCTTCAATTTCTCTAAATATTTTCTGATAAATTGGTTTGGTTAAAACAGAAATCTTGATTCCTGGTGAATGCTTTCTCACAAGTCTAATTACAGGAACAGTCATTGCCACGTCTCCCATTGAAGAAAGTCTGATAATTAAAATGTGCTTGATTGATTTCAAAATAATTTGAAGATGTGTTATTTATTTTTTCTAAGTATAGGGTTCAGCTCTTCATCGTTATACATCTTCATTTGCTTATAGGTTTTCATGTATTTTTTTCCTTTTGATATTTCATCTAATAGCTCATCTATCGCTGATGATAAATCCTTTCTCTGCTGAATTAATACACTTAGCTTGGAAATGCATTTTTGCCTATGTGTTTGTGAAGCATCATCTCTGTTTGCCTCAATGTTCATGTGGTATATTTTTAGTTCTAATATTGAAAGTCTGTCTAATGCCCAAGCTGGACTTTCAGTGTTAATCGTAGCGCTTTCTACAATTTTAATACTACTATACTTTTCTAAAAAATATTCGTCAAGTTGTTCAACTGTGTCTGTTCTGTCTTGGTTTGAAGCATCTATTTTTCTCTTTAAATCTAATGCCTCTTGCGGATCAATGTTAGGGTCTCGAATTATATCCTCATAGGCCCATTGGACGGTGTCAATCCATGACTTTCTATATAACACACTTTCTATGTAGTGATCATCTGCATTGTACCTGTTAATAAAGGGCTGATCAATTTCTGAAGTTTTTTTAAAATCTAATGTTGCGTGATTAAAAATTTCAATTGCTTTTCCTGTGAACATATGATATTACTTTACACATCAAATATACCTCATTTAAAAAAATTAAAATAAATTCTGATTAATTAAGTTAAAGACAATGATAAAAATAGCTACTAAATCTAATAGCCAGTTTCTGTTAGATATTTCAATTAATTTGGTTACAAGAACAAGAAAAGGTAATAATAAATAAATAAGTGCAGACCCGTCATTCATATAATATCCATTAATAAAAAAGGCAATAAATAAAATTGAAGAAATTAGTAAAAGCGTCCTTATATTTCCCGTTGATTTAATTCCATAAGAAATTAAATATGCGATTAAACTAATGGCTAGTATAAAAAAAACTATTATTGTGTTTACATCTACGAATATTGATCTTAAAGAGAACCCCTTGTCAATATCATATATTGTATTAGTAATTAGATTTGTGAAAAACTCACTAATACTAATAAAATCATAAAATACAATTAACATTAAATATGACATTAGAATAGAAGTAAGAGCTCCAAGAATAATCAACCCAACATTTCTTAAGTCAATGCTAGAATATAGAAAAATTGCAAGTAAAAGAAATATCAAGAATAAAGCTGAAGGCGGAAACAATATAGCTGAAAAAGAAATCCATAATGAAGCATCAAATATTTTACTAATACTCTGTTTTCCGGATTTTAAACTAATTGCTCTTCTTATTCCAAGTAAAACTAAAAAGTGTGCAAAAATAATCTCCGATAAAAGAATATTGTTAAATAAAAATCCTACAAAAATTATAAAAGCTATTATTGGATAACTGTTGCTCTTTGTCAAGTTATTTTTAGTAATTATGAAGGCTGACAATAAAAGCGAAATAAAAAGAAATAAAATATTAGGTAGCTGAAATAATATTAAGGAAGTATAATTATCGAGAAATAAAAGTTGTTCTTTATTTAGAAGCCCTAATATTAATAGATACAATATTGGTATAAAAAAATGAATTGTTCTGGATCGATCAAAAAACCTTTTAATCATGGAAAGATTTGTATATTTGCAAAGTAAATTAATTTAATTGATAATGAGAGGCTTCTTTTATGGAATAGAAGATTTATTTGTAAACTATCTTTTTCTGCCTTTTGATTTTTTAAGAGAGCTTGGAGAGAATGATTGGTGGTTGTCAAATATAGTAGGATGGTTCTTTTTTCTACTTGGATTTGGAGCATTCATTTATTGGATGCTACAATTAAAGTTTTCCAATGATAATAATGAAGAAGACAAAAGCATCTCAGCCCATTCTTATTTATAAATCAAAACCAATATCTTTTCTGTAATACATGTTTTTAAAATATATTTTTGATATATTTTTATAAGATATTGATAGCGCGTCTTTATAGTTTTCGGATAAAGAAGTAACAGCTAAAACTCTTCCTCCTGAAGTGACTACTTTCCTGTTTTTTGTAATTGCTCCTGCATGAAAGATTATAGAACTATCTGCCTTTCCTAGTCCAATAATTTCATGTCCTTTTTCATAATTTTCTGGATAGCCTCCTGAAACCAATACAACTGTAACGGCTGTCTTGTTGTCAATTAACAGCTTTTGGTCTAATAAAGTTTTGTTGTGCAGAGACATAAATACTTCTAATATATCATTTTGGATTCTAGGAAAAACAACCTCTGTTTCTGGATCTCCCATTCTAACATTATATTCAATTACAAAAGGCTCATTTTTAACTTTAATTAGCCCTATAAAAATAAATCCTTGATAGGGAATTTGATCTTTTTTCAAACCTTCAATAGTTGGTTTAATAATTTTTGTTTCTACTTTTTCCATAAAAATTTTATCTACAAAAGGAGGGGGCGATATTGCTCCCATTCCTCCTGTATTTAGCCCCTTATCGCCTTCTCCTATTCTCTTATAATCCTTGGCTGTTGGCAGAATTTTATAACTATCTCCATCCGTTATAACAAAACAACTAAGCTCAATCCCTTTTAAGAACTGTTCTACAACTACCTGATTGCTTGCCTCTCCAAATTTTTGTTCACACAGCATTTTGTATAGTTCACTTTTAGCCTCTTTTAAATCATTGATTATTAAAACGCCCTTACCCGCTGCAAGCCCGTCTGCTTTTAGCACATAAGGAGGAGGCAATGACTCTAAAAAATTATTAGCTTCGTCTATTTGGTTCTTATTAAATGTTTTATGAGTTGCTGTTGGAATATTGTGGCGATTTAAAAATTCCTTAGCAAAATTCTTGCTTCCCTCTAATTGGGCAGCCATAGACTGTGGCCCAATTACTATAACATGCTTTAATTCTGAATCCTCTAAAAAATAATCATGAATGCCATTGACCAAGGGGTCTTCTGGACCAACAACCACCATGTTAATTCTGTTTTGCAGTACAGCGTTTTTTATAGCTGGGAAATCATTATAATCTATATTTAAATTTTTTCCTGTTTTTTCTGTTCCAGAGTTTCCTGGAGCAGAAAAAAGATTGTTACACAGCTTGCTTGATTTTATCTTCTCAGCAAAAGCATGCTCTCTTCCTCCAGATCCTAAAATGAGTATGTTCATTGGTTGCATTATGTCTTAGTAAAAATACTAGATGTCTGAAAATAAAAAAACTTATCTTATGACAAAAATCAAAAATGTTTAATACGCTTTTTTCTCCCCTTTAAACGAATTGAATAGTGTTAATATTATTATTTTAAGATCTAGTAATAATGACCAGTTTTCAATATAATTAATATCAAATTTAATCCTATTAACAATGTCTGAATTTGTTTCAATTTCTCCTCTATATCCATTTATCTGAGCAAGCCCAGTTATTCCAGGCTTAATAAAATGCCTTACCATAAACTTGTCAATTGTTTTAAGATATTTCTCATTCTCTTTTATCATGTGTGGTCTAGGGCCAACAACTGACATGTTCCCGGCTAATACATTAAAAAATTGCGGAAATTCGTCAATGCTTGTTTTTCTTAAAAACGCTCCTACCTTCGTCAATCTTTTGTCATTTCTAGTTGCTTGCGTAGAATCTGCTTCGGAATTAATTTTCATTGATCTGAATTTATAGCAATAAAACCGTTTGAAATTATATCCGTTTCTTTCTTGTTTAAAAAAAACAGGCCCATTAGATTCTGCTTTTATGATTATTGCAAGCAAAGGTATTAACCATGATAATACACAGCAAACAACAAACAAAGAAAGCAAAATATCGAATCCTCTCTTAGCAGATTTATTAAAAGGCTCTTCTAATAAAATATTTCTTAAAGACAGGACTGGCACATAATCATATGTTTCGTATTTTAGTTTTTTTGAATATAAGTTTTCAAAACTTGGAACAAACTTGATTGTTTTTAGGTTGTTTTCTGAAAAATCTACAATTTTTTTTATTTGAGATTGATTTAAAGAGGACAATGAGCAATAGATTTCATCTATCTTTTCTTCAAGGATAAACTTAAAATATTTGCTTAAATCTTCGTTTTTAGTTGGTGTTATTGTTTTTACATGTCTGTATCCTGTTGTTGTTTTTTCATCAAAAAACTTCTCTAGTCCATGACTTTCTTTGCCATTTCCTATTATAATCGTTCTCCTATAATTTCCTCCAAAATCTGCTCTAAATTTTAACATAAAATAATAGATAGTAAATTTTATTGGCCCTATTGTTAATGCACTATATGCTATAAATAGTAATATTTGGTTGGGAGCAATATTTAAAAAAGGGAAAATGCCAGAAATAGAAAACATTGCGAGTAAAAACAAAACGAATTGAACAAGCAAAAGGTTTAATATTTTTATTTCAGGAGTATATCTATAGATATTATAAAACCTAGAAAATATTGAGATTATAATCCATGTGATAGAAATTAAAACAAAAGCCCAATCAGCCGGCACATTATAAAAGATCTCGTTTATTACAAAAAAGTTAATTACAGCTAGATCTATTAGATAAGTTATTGGTCTAATATATCTTGAGAATCTTCCTTGTTTTCTTCTTGCCATTCTTTTGTTTTGTTAAGAATGTATTTTTTAAAATTTCGTTCAAAATTTTCTACACTAAAACGCTCCGAATTTTTTCTTATTTGAGAATAATCAAATTTCGTTTGATTAAAACGCTTTATTGCTGCTAAAATTGCCTCAGGAGTTTGGTCATTAAAAAGAATTCCTGTTTTTCCATTAATTACGGTTTCCAAAGCGCCTCCGTCTCCATATGCAATTACAGGTGTTCCACAGGCCTGTGCTTCAACTGGAGCAATGCCAAAGTCCTCTATTCCTGCATGTAAAAATGCTTTTGCCCTGCTAACAATAGAGTATACTTTGTTAGAGCTGGAATATTCAACAAATTCGATGTTATTGTTTGCGTGCTTTATTAGTCTTTTTTTCTGACTTCCAGAGCCAATAATAATTAGTTTGTCATTTATTTGGTTGAAGGCGCTTACCAGTAAATCAACTCTTTTATATGGCTCTAATCTTGCTGCTGTTACATAATAATCTTCCTTTTTATTATTTAAAACAAACTTTTTGGTGTCTACAGGCGGATGTATTACAAAGGCGTCCCTCTTGTATTTGTTTTTTATCCATTTTTGGACAAATTTTGAATTTGCTATAATATAGTCCGGGTTTCTAGATTGCTGAATATCTAGTTTTTTTAACATAGCTAAAACTGGAAACAAAATTATTTTTGCATGGGCTTTAAAATATATGCTTTTATTGTCCCAAAGATATCTTTGGTTTCTAGCCTGATAATAACAAATATGTATTTGATTTTTTCCTGTTTTTTTTATTCCTTTTGCAACTGAAAAAGAAGATGAAACAATAAGCCTCGTGTCCTTATCAACCTTAAGTCTTTTGATAAAATATGGAAATAAGAAAAACAGAAGCCTAAAATTTTTTCCAAGCACCCTTAGCTCCGTTTGAATTATTGGTGTTTTTTTATAAGACAGCACTTTTGAGACGTCCTGACGGTCCATAAGATTAACAAGAGTATAACACTTATTAAAGTCTAAAATGGTGGTAATGGAAGCAAGGACTCTTTCTGCTCCGCCATATTTGTCTAGCCAATCTATTATTAAAACTTTCTTCATTTTTCAGGATGTTTTATAAATACTTTTTCTAGTATACAATAGCCAATTAGAGCAATAATAAAAACGCCAAAAATCCTGTGGAAAGTGTTTTCAAACAGCATAAAAATTGTTAATGTGAAAAACAGATTTAAGCTATAAATTGAATACTTCGCATTAAAAAATAGAAACGACAAAAACACTAAAAACAGCACTAAGCCAAAGACACCATAGCTTACAAGAAAATCAAGATATTGATTGTGCGTATTAAAGTCTCTGCTTAAAAACCAATTTCTTTTGCTTGCTATTTGAATTTCTTGATATTTCTTTCTTAAAAGCTGCTGTGTTTCTCCAAACCCTACTCCAAAAACTTTATAGGGGTTTTCGTTAAATATAGCAAAAGAATATTTCCAAATTAAATATCGCGGTTCATGTACCTTAATTTTTTCTACATAACTTTCTCTATATTCATCTGCTTTATACAGAACTCTTTGAGACAAATTGTTGTTCCCTAAAAATCCGCCAACACCTAAAGCCATAATTACCAGGAAAACGCTTAACCTGGCTCTTGATTTTAATTTGTACGCCGTAATGCTTATTAAAACCATTAAAGATAACATTATCGCTGTCCTTGAGGCAATGAAAAATATGGTTGATAATAAAAAAATTGTTAAGCAAAAATAAATAGTTTTACTTTTTTTGTTTTCTAAAGAAAAGTAGCCCTCTGCGCAAAATATAAGCGCAATAACACTAAAAAATCCTAAATATAATCTTTGAGTCATCATCAATTCTTCAACAATTTCTCCAGTGTAAAAAGCTGTGCTGCCTGTCGTGACCACGTAAATTATAATCCTTGCTAAAGAGATAGCAGAACTTAAAACAGCCCCCGCTATAAATGAATTCTTTAATAATTGGGGGCTTTTGATTATAGAAAACAAAATTATCAAAAGCACAGTTTGTCCAATTTTTCTTAATTCTGCAAAATCGTTAACAAAATGATTGCCAAACAAGGACTGTAAGGCAATTATTACAAAAAATATTATAAATGCTATGATAGTTCTATTAAAAAAAATTGTCTTTGCTTGGGGTTTCTCTACGATAAAAAGCGCTATTACCACAAGACAGCCCATAACAATGCTTGATAGCGCATGTGCGAGAGGAATGAAGGGTATGTAAAAGCATAAAAGCATGCATAGCCATAAATAAGATTTGTTTAAAATGTCTCTCATGTTTCGTGTTTATGAAGTTTTTGTTTTTATAAAATTTGTTGCCTGTCTTGAAAACAAAAGAAGTATTAAACTTCTGAGTATTCCATAAATTGGATAAAACCCAAAATAAAAGTTTTTTATCATTATTTTAATTCTATTCTTAACTTGTTGTTTTCTGTGTTTTGATGATATTGAATTTTTGTCAACTGAATAATCCATTAATATTTCTGGATAATTTTCTGCTTTAAATTTATTGATTACATCGAAAAAAAAAGCATAATCCTCGGCTGCAAAATAATTTAATGGATAGCCTTTGATCACTTTTAAAATTTCTGAAGAGAACATTACTGATGGGTGAACAAAAGCAGAGTTTAAACACATCGCTCTTTTTATTTGCTTATAACCTACAGGATGTTTTAAGTTAAAAAGCTCTGCACCCTTTGAATCAACAACCCTTACCCAGGTTCCGAGTAATTTGATATCGCTATGTTTTTCAAGATATCTGTATTGCTTGTTGTATTTATTTGCACAACAAAAATCCCCTGCGTCCAGTCTGGCAATATATTTATATTCATTTTTTCTTGCAAAGTCAATCCCAACATTTAAAGCCTGTGCTATTCCTTTATTTGTTTGTTGTTTTTTATAATAAATTCTGCCCAATTTATACTCTTTTCTAAGGTTTGCTATATTGATCTCTTGTTGGCTTCCGTCATCAATAATAACTATGTCCATTTTTATTTCTTCTTTAATTGATGCAACAGACTTATATAGTCCTTTCGGATTATTATAATGAGGTATTATTATTATTATCTCCTTATGCATTCTTTAATTTTTTAGAATCAAGGGCAAATATAATTGCTAAACACAGCCAAAAACCATAAATTCTTAGAGAATCCATTTTTAACCAATTCATACTAAACCCTATCATTGAAATAAATATGATTATTGAATAAATATTGTGTTTGCTAAAATTGTTATAGCACCAAAAGAATATTTGAAGCAACAAGCCTCCAAATATTAAAAATCCGACAAAACCTGTCTCACTTAAAAACCTTAAGTATATGTTATATCCTGGAGGAAAGCGTTCTTCTTGTTGGTTTAAGTATCTTAATCGAAACTCCCAGTTGTTTTTTTTAGCCCAATTTGGATATTTTTTTCTTGATTCAAAAGCCTGAAGACCATAGCCTGTTCCTGAAAAAGGATTGTCTAAAAACACTTTGTACATTGCTAGCTGTATTCCAAATCTTGATCTATTTGACCTAGAATGATCGCTGTCGTCTAATTTAAAAGACTGAAGCTCGTTGCCAACATACTCTGAAATCTGATCTGAAAATACTATTGAAATGGCAGAAATTGTTAGAGCTAATACAAGCGTAATTTTTAAAAAAACTCTAGAATATTTTGTTTTTCTTAATAGTATAAGTAAAAAGGCGCATGATTGCACAATAACAATGAAAAAAGCAGCTCTAGAGCCAGAAATAAAAGCCAAAGCGACAATAGCTATTGCGGGAAAAAACCTCCAGTTTGTTTTGTCTGTTAAAATATAGCTAAACATCCATCCAGATATTGATAGCAAATATGTGCCAAGAGCTGGCGGCTCAAAAGTAACCGAGGAAATTCTTCTTAATAAATTGTCTGTTTTGGCTTCAGTAAAAGGGAAATAATCAAACAGGTTTAATACACTGACCTTTAGGGCCTGTATTTCAAATTTTACAATTAATACTTCAAAAAAAGCATAAATTATCACAATTACAAATGATGCAAGAAAAACCTTTCTAATTGTAAAGAAAAGCTTATTAATGTCTCTTAAGGAAAAAGCGTTAAAGAAAATAATTGGCAGTATAATTGAACAAAGAACTAAGGCTCCATACTGATTAATAAATCTTTCTATCCCTGTTGTTTGTTTGAAAAAGTAGTTTGTGACATTTGAGCTGTTTAGGAGTGTTGCAACAAGACACCAGGCCAATAAAAGTAATAAAAATTGAAATATTATGTTTTGATGTGGTATCTCTATTCTTTTTTTAAACAAAAGCAAAATGGCTGCTCCTGAAAAAAACAAAAAGCACGAATCTCTATAAAATTCGCCCAAAAACTCAAGCCCCTCCCATGAATTAAAAGGAATAAAAAATATCCCCGCCAAAATCATATAAAAGGCAATATTTACAACGCTTGTTCTATTCATTTTAATTGTTGGTTGTAGTTAGTCCAATGTGTTACGTCCACTCCAAGCTTCTTAATTAAATTAACGTCATTTTTAAAAAACCTGATTAGCTCTTTTTTTGTGCTTTCATTTATTTTTTCAGAAGGAGTTTTGTGTTTTTCTGTAATCCTGTTTAGTATGTCCTTCATCCAAGGGTAAGTCGGTATAATTTTTTTGATAAAATTTTTAATTTTTGATGGTTTGAATATTATTCTTGTGGTGCGATTATTCTTATATGTTCCGCCTGGGTTATATTTTTTGTTTAAAGTGTTAGGGGAAAACCCCTCATCTACCCCTAAAAATTTAAATGTTTTCTTTATTGTTTTTTTTGGGCTTAACATTAGTTCTTCCTGAGTTAAGATTAAAACTTCAGAGAAAACCTCTATAGCTTTATTTATTTTATTATAATATGTGGAGTTAAATTTATAATACCAAAAATCTGAGTATTTTAAGTCCTTTCTTTTCTTTTCTAATTTTAAGGCCTCCTCAAAAAGTTCTTTTTCTCTGCCTTCTCTTACTAAGTGTAAATAGTTAGAATACGCTCTTTTTATTGGGTCTCTAATCACCACTATAATTTTAGGATCAGATAGTTTTGTCTTTATTTCTTTGAAAAGTTCTGGGTAGTTTATGTATGACGGGGAGGTCTCTCCTACAGTCTTGTATTTCTTTCCGTTTACAAAAAATCTGTAATATTGATTTAAGCTTGTTACATGTGTCTCGGCTGCCAACTTGTCTCCTGCTCCTTCATTTTGATTAGATAAAATCCTATTAGTAAAAAAATGCAGTTCTTTTTGTTTTGCCATATATATTTCTGGATGCTCTGACAAATAGTAATGGAGCGATGTTGTTCCGCATTTTGGAAAGCCTGATATTATAAACTTTGGTAAAGTCATAAATTATGATATAAATATTTTAATTCTGTCTGTCCTATAAACAACTGCAACAATTAAGCTGTTCCAAAAAATCATGCTAATTAATGTTGCTGCTGCTGCTCCTTCTATTCCATAGATTGGGATTAATACTAAATTTAAAATTATATTAATAATGAGCCCTAATATTAATATGGTGTTTAGCTTTTTCTGCTTTCCCGTCATGTTGAGATATACTGCTCCGGGGCCACACAAAGAGCTGAAAAACTGAGCGCCCAGAAGAAGTAATAGCGCCTCTCTTGCTAAAACATAATTTTCGCCAAAAAGGCCTAACATAAAGTCCGAAAAAACAAACAAAATTGTCAAAAGTGGAATACTTATAATAAAAATAATTCTCGCTGAATCGTTAATTAGCTTATTTAGTTTTTCAAAATCATTAGTGCTGTAAATTTCAGCTATTTTTGGAGCAATAACAATGTTAACTGACATAAGAGCTAGAGCTGTAACTGTTGCTAATTTTACTGCAACAGAATAATAGGCTATGCTTTCAAACCCTTCATAGGCGGTTAAAATTATTATATCAACACTTTGCATAATAAAATATGCTATTGCGCTTAAAGCCATTGGGTATGATCGAACAAAAATTTGATGATAAGAAAAATTATAATCATTGGTTCTGGGTAAATTTAATTTTTTAAATAGTAGGCCTACCTGAGCTAAAGTCATTAACGAAAGCAACAAAAAGCTGACTAAAAAAGCTTCTATTAGCCACTCTTGATTTTGTGTATAATATAAAATTATTGAGAAGATAAAGATTGGTGTATATCTAAAAACATTTCTGTAAAGCTCTGAAGAAATTGTTTTGTTTAAAGCTCTTAGAGTGTCTATGTTTAGCATTGTTGTGGTATAAAAAAACAGGGCGGCTATTGATTTTAAAATCAAAGAATATGCCTCTTGTTTGTTAAAAAGCTCATTAACAAATTGTTCTGTAAGCATTGTATATCCTAAGACAAACAGCAAACAGAGGGCTGTAGTCATCATTAACATTTTAAGATATATTTTTTTAATAGACTGTAACGAGTTTTTTGAGTTTAAAAATCCTGAATAATATATAATAGATTGGTTGGTCCCAACTAAAGACGCCCCGCTAAGGATCATTATTGTCGCCCTGACAAAATCATATTTTCCAACTAATTCTGCCGAATAATAATTTGTTAAAAACAGTGAGAATAAAAACAGCAGAACAACTCCTGATCCTCTAATAAAAAGAACCTTGATGCTTTTTTGAATTAATCCATCCTTTGTCATGTTATACGCCTCTATCTAATTTGTCTAAATACTTGTAAAGTTTTAGAACAACTGAGGCTATTATAAATATGAGCACTAATAAAATTGGGTAATATATTGTTTTGTTGTCGCTGAGTCCGTCTTGGTCTATTAGAAGGTTTGTTTCATTGATAACCATTACTGTTTCTTTAGACAAGATTCGTTCATTTTTTAGTTCCTCATTTTGCGCCTCAAGTGTAATTTTTATTTTAATAAGTTCATTTGGCAAATAAGTTTTGTTGTCAATATATAGCTGTGCCGAACTTTTTTCTAAATTATTTGTTGAACTATATTTTTCTATAAGCTTATCAATTTGTTTTATGGTATTCTCATTATTGAAAATACTGCTTGCTATGCTTTGAAGCCTTCTTTCCTTCAGTCCTAAAAACAGGGGATTTCCATTAAAATATTGTATTATTTTTTTTAGTGAAGCAGTGCTTGCATTTGAAGAGATGTCTAGGCTTAAAACATGGTATTCATAATCTGACTTAAAGCCTTCTGTCATTGCTATATTGTCTTCAAACTCTAAATTCTCAAAAAGGGCTCTGATTTCATTAGCATTGATTTCTGATTTTAAAATATCTTTTAAATCAATAATTGGTTTTATACTAATCTCCATAATTTCTTCGTCATCACTAAGCCCCATGTCATTGCTAAAAAAATCTTCATCCTCAGATTCTATTTTTTGGTTTATCAGGTTAATTGCATCATAGACATAGTTTCCTGCATCAAAATTAATTTTTAATAATACTGACGCCTCTTTCGTCGAGTCATCCTCAGTTATGTTTTCAGTTATAAACCCTAGCGCTGCTCCCAAAACTATTATTAAACTTATTGTTTTCCATCTAACAAAAAGCTCCCTAAAAGCTCTAAAAACTATTAGTATAAGATTTATAAAAAGGTTTGATATTTTTTTTAAAAGCAGGACGATGTCCATTTCTTCGTTTGTTCCAGTGTTGTTTTTCTTAGTCATGACATTTTATTTTGTCATATTTAAACGAAACTTCTTCTGGTTTATTTTATAAAAACCTACTTTATCCTTCTGTGACTAAATTTAGTTTGTAAAGTTGGTCCACGATTTTACGGTCATTTGAAATTTTGGGTATTTTGTTCTGTCCTCCCAGCTTACCTATAGAATCCATGTAAGTGTTGAATGCTTTTTTAGAAACTTTTCTTATTTTTAGACAATTTATTACCTTTCCCTGTATAAGGTCTTTATAATATTTGTTTTGGCTCTGCAAGCTCAAGTCTAGAGTCTGTTCAAAAGTTTCTAGATCCTTAATCTCTGAGTCAAAATCTACAAACCATTCGTGATAGGAGGCTGTATTATCAGAGCTAAGTTTTGGAGCAACAGTAAATTCATTTACAACAGTTCCTGTGCTAGCACATGTTTGTTCTATTGCGTTTTCTACCTCTTTAACTATGACGTGCTCTCCAAAAGCAGAAAGAAATTGTTTTATTCTTCCTGTAACAATAATTTTGAAGGGGTTTGTTGAGGTAAACATAACTGTGTCTCCAGTATTATATCCCCATAAACCTGCGCTGGTTGACACAATTAAAACATAATTAACTCTTATTTTTACATCCTCTATGGAAACTCTATTATATTTTGATTTTAGAAAATCCGTCTCTGAAATGAATTCATAAAAAACTCCTGCATTTAAAATAAGCAGTAAATCGTTTGATTCCTGCTTATCTTGAAAAGCAAAAAACCCCTCGCTTGCAGGATATACTTCTATGCTGTCAACTTTTCTGCCAATTAGTTTTTCAAACTTATTCTTATATGGCGCGTAACTTACGCCTCCATATATTAACAGATTAAAGTTTTTGAAAATTTCTCCAACGGGTTTTCCTGACGCTTTCTGTAGCTTTTCAAAATACATTTGAAGCCATGACGGTATTCCGCCAAGAATTCTCATGTCTTGATTTATTGTTTCTTCAACAATTGCTTCTACTTTTTTCTCCCAATCCTCAATACAGTTTGTTTTATAGGACGGAAGTTGCGTTTGTTTTAAAAAAAAGGGCGCATGATGCGCAGAAATTCCTGAAAGCCTTCCTGTTTTTATCCCTCTTATTTCCTCTAAAACAGGGCTCCCTTGTAAAAAGATAAACTTTCCATTAAGAACGTCTGTTCTACCGGTATTTGCAATATACATTAGCAAAGCATCCTTTGCTCCCTGCAAAAGATGTGGCAAGCTTTCTTTTGTTATTGGAATGTATTTTTCCCCTGAAGTTGTTCCCGAGGTTATTGCAAAATATTTTGGAAGTCCAGGCCATAAAATATTTTTTCTTCCTTCTTTAATTTCATTTATATATTTTTTAATCCCTTCATAATCAACTATTGGAATGTTTTTTTTAAAATCATTATAGGATTTAATGTTGTCGAAATTGTGATCCTTTCCAAAAACAGTCTTTTTCCCAAAAGTTATTAGCTTTTTTAATGTTTTTTTTTGATTATCAACAGGATGTGTTACCCATTTTACAATAGCTTTCTTCCGTCTTTTTGCTAAAAAACTTATTGCTATATCTTTAAGCATGCGGTCTATTTAAAATTAAAAAATTGCTCCGGATCAATTGGTGCTCCATTCTTCCACAGCTCGAAATGTAAATGTGGCCCTGTTGTTAGTGTTCCTTGGTTTCCAGACAAAGCAATCACCTCTCCCGCAGCGACAAGTTCGTTTTGTTTTTTAACCAACGATGAGTTGTGTTTATATACTGATAGCAACATGTCTCCATGATCAACAATAATCACATGACCTGTTTCCATTGTCCATTCTGACAAAACAACTCTTCCGTCAGAAATAGCCTTTATAGGCGTTCCTGTGTCAACAGCAATGTCAATAGCAAAATGATTTTCTTTGTAATTAAACTTTTGTGTTATCTCTCCTAAAACAGGCTGAAAAAGAATTTTATTTTGAATTAAAAGCTGGTTTCTTGTTAAATTAAACATGTCTTCCTCTTCTATATATTTTCTCAATAAAGAATCTTCGCTTGACGGGCTTAATTCCGAAGAAAACAGATCTGAATTTATTTCACTTAAAATCGAGTCCCTGTTGAAAGCAATTGTGTCAAGCTCGCCTATTAGTACTTTTTTAATAGAATTATAATACTGATTGTTAAGAGCAATCACCTTTTCTATTGAGTCGGTCTTAAAACTAAGCTCTTTTGAGCTTTTTAATAACTCCAAAGAAGAATATCCTGGGACATACTCTTTTAATTGTGTGAAAAAAATTAACACGACTGTTAAAACTATTAATGCTGTGGTGAATATAGCGCCAACAAGAAAAACCCCTACTTTAGTAGCTTTGAAAGAGAGTCTTTCCTCAAAGGTTTTGTCGTTTGAGATTACCACCTTGTATTCCTTATATAGGTTCTCTAAAAAAGTGTTGTTTTTCTGTTTTTTCTTCATAATTTTCAAAAATACTGAAATATAATTACAATTCTAGGTTTCATTATAGACTGCAATGATTTAAAATTAAACTTTTAATTACTAACTTTGCTCAAAATTTAATGCTATGGTTTTATATGTTTTACCTCTTGCGTTTGGCGCTTGGCAAATTGCCATTGTCGTTGGGCTTGCTCTTATTATTTTTGGAGGAAAAGGTATTGGAAGAAAAATTGCTGGTATAATAAAAGGCACTGGAGAGGGAGTTAAAGAATTTAAAAAAGCACTTAACGAGGATGATAAAGAACATGAAGAAAATGAAGAAAACACAGAAAGCGAAGAATAATTGTTTTCTTTTATTTCAAAAATTTTAAGCTTTTAATTATTGCCTCTATCTCAAAAATGTAGCTAGCTTTTTTAGTTGCAGGAGAATACACAAATCCGTCAAAAAACAATATTCGACTATTAATTGAGTCTACAATAGAAAAATTAATAAAAGGCCCTCCCATAAATTGTTTTTTTACCTCCCAAAGCCCTCTTACCTCGAGCCCTTTGTATTTGCTTATTTTTGTTGGTTTTAAAACCGATTTGTACTGTGTTTCTGTTGACATATAAGTTCCTTGTGTTGGGCCTGGAATTTTTTGTTTAGAAACAGAGTCTCTTATGGTGATTATTTTTTCTGTATTTAACGAGTTTGTTTTAAGAGGTGTTTGAAATATCGTCAAGTTTACAGAGCCGCTTTTTGTGTCTTTTCTTAACCATACAAAACCTCTATCTGCTGCTGCTACCCTGTAAACAGATGGAAAGTCTAGTTTAATTTTAAACATGCTGTCTAAGACCTGGGAATTACTAAGGGATTTTCTTATTCTTCTTTGTTTTTCTTTAATCTCGGCTGATTTTATAGTATTTGTTATTTTGCTAGAAGCTTTTTTAAGTTCTTCTATAATTTCCCTACTTGTCATTCCTGATACAACTATAACTGTTTGGGGTGAGGCATATTTGTTTAATAAAAGTCTTGTGTGTTTTTGTTTTTTGCTTTCTATTATAATTATTGTTCTGGATTTTGTTACAAAGCCCGAAAAGACTCTTGGTGGAATTTGCCTTAGTTTAAATAGCGGCTCTTGCTGAGGAAGGCCGTAGATTGGTTTTGACAATATGTTTGTTAATGCTTTTCCTACGCTTCCCTCCCATAGTTGATCTTCAACAATTATTGATATTTCATTTAGGTTTCCTGAAGATGCAAGGAGGATTTTTGTGTTATTATTACAACTGGCAAAAAACAGTGTCGCTATTAAAAAATATTGTTTCATAAACACTTTGTTTAAAAATACTATTAATTTTTGGGAATTCTTTTTGGAAAAATTATTAATCTTTGGTTTTCTTTTATTTTATCGCTTGACAAGTTATTCCAGCGCATTATATCTCCTGTTTTTACTCCAAATTTTTTACTAATGCTTCCTAAATAATCTCCGTACTTTATCTTATATATTATTTTAGAATTAATACTATAAAGATCTGGGAGAGGTTTTTCTAATAACTCAAACTCCTTTTCTGCATAATCATAAAGCTCATTCTCCCTTGCTGCATATAGCAAGGTGTACTTTTCAGGAAGTGTGACAGCCTGTGGTTTATTGTTAATTTTTGGAATTATTTTATGTATGTAAGAGGGGTTTAAAAATTCTATTGTGTCTAGGGGTATTTCTAAAAACCTGGCCATCTGCGAAAAGGAAATTTGTTCTTTTACGTGAATTGTGTCTATTTCCTTTTTCAATACCTCTTCCTTATAAAGAGGTATTCCGTGTTCGTGTGCATATTCTAAAATATACATTGTTGCAATAAACTTTGGAATATGGCGTGATGTCTCATAAGGCAAAAACCCTCTTATGTTCCAAAAATTCTTATAACCCCCTGACCTAATAATTGCTCTTGAAATTGTTCTTGGACCTGCATTATATGCAGCAACAGCCAAGATCCAGTCATTATAAATTTCTTTTAGTTTTAACAAATATTTAGCTGCTGCCTCCGATGATTTCTCAGGGTCCATTCTTTCATCTATATAGCTATTAAGCTCTAGCCCGTTTTCTTTTGCTGCTGCATACATAAACTGCCACAAACCTGTAGCTCCGGCCTTTGAAACAGCTTTAGGGTTTAGTGTTGCCTCAACAATTGGTAAGTATTTTAGTTCTAGAGGAACTTTGTTGTTTTGTAAGGCTTTTTCAAATATTGAAAAATAATAGCTCATACGTTCAGTGTTTTGAACGAAAAACTTTTTTCTGTTCGTTAAATATTTTTTAATTAAGTTTTCTAGCTCTGGTGTGTGTGAAATATCAATCGGAGTTTTCTTGTTAAGACTAATAAGTCTTGCTTTTATGGTGTCTGAGTTAAAATTCGAAATACTGTCTTTTAAGAAAGAGGTTTTCTGTATTGGAAAGGGGTCTGAATGTCTTCCAAAGAAGAACAACGAAGCAATAACGATTGTAAAAAAAAATTTCATAAAGAAAAAGGGTGTTATGTTCTTAAAGCTTTAATTCCTGGCAGCGTTTTTCCTTCCAAGCTTTCAAGCATTGCTCCTCCTCCTGTGCTTACACAGCTGATTTTGTTAAATAGATTAAATTTCTTTAGCGCTGCTACTGAATCTCCTCCTCCAACTAAAGAAAAGGCGCCGTTTTCTGTCGCCTCTACCACAGACTTTGCAATAGCCTTTGTTCCTTTAGAAAAACTGTTCATTTCAAAAACCCCCATTGGACCATTCCATAAAATTGTTTGGCTTTCTTGTATTGTTTTATTAAACGCTTCCTCGGTTTCCGGACCTATGTCTAGCCCCATCCACCCTTCGCTAATCTTGTTTGAGTTGACAATTTTTGTTTCTGATTCATTTTTAAATTCCTCTGCTACAATAACATCTTTTGGTAATAAAATTGATACTCCTCGTCTTTCTGCTTCTTTAAGTACCTCGAGACATTCTACAGTCTTGTCAGGCTCAGAAATTGAACTTCCCACCTCTCCTCCTTGAGATTTAATAAACGTATAGGCCATTCCTCCGCCAATCAACAAATTATCTACAACTGATAACAAGTTTTTAATTATGGGTATTTTAGAAGAAACTTTTGCTCCTCCAATAATTGCTGTTACTGGTTGTTTTTTTGAGACTAAAACCTTATCAATTGACTCTATTTCTTTTTTTAACAATAGACCTGCACATTTTTCAATAAAAAACCTTGCTATAGTTGATGTAGAGGCGTGCTCTCTGTGAGTTGTTCCAAAAGCATCGTTAACATAAACATCTCCTGCCTTTGACAGTTCCTTTGAAAACTTTTCATCTCCTTTAATTTCCCCATCGTAAAATCTCAAGTTTTCTAACATCAAAACATCTCCTGGTTTTATGGCGCTTACAGCGCGTTCTACATCCGGCCCAACACAATCGCTAACAAAAACGACTTCTCTAGACAAACATTCTTGTGTTTGTTTCAATATGTGTTTTAGTGAAAGATTTTGGTCTTGTCCGTTGGGCCTGCCAAGGTGTGACATTAATACACAGGCGCCTCCATTGTTAATTATGTGTTCGATTGTTGGTTTTGCTGCCAAGATTCTAGAGTTGTCGGCAACGTTCTTGTGGCTGTCTAGAGGAACATTAAAATCAACTCTTATTAAAGCTTTTTTGTTTTTAAAATTAATGTCTGTTACGAATTTCATCTGCTTAAAGCCTTAAACAAATATAGTTTTTATATGAGTATAAAACTATATAATTCTTTTATCTTTGTTAAATGATTCCGTCTAATCCAATAGGTCAAAAACAGCTTCTTCAACATCTAAATGATGTGGCTAAAAACAACAGAATTGCAAACACATATATGTTTGTTGGGCCGGAAGGAGTCGGTAAAATTTCTATAGCATTGGCGTTTATTAACTGTATTCTGCGGTATTCATTAGAGAGCGGCTCTGAGGCTGTTAGGGTGGCCACAAACAAAATAGACTCTCTTTCTCATCCAGATTTGCATTTTTCCTTCCCTGTAAACACAAACGATAAAATAAAAAAAGATCCCGTTTCTAAAGACTATCTTGAATCCTGGAGAGAAATGCTTTTTAATTCTGCTTATTTCAACCTTGACGATTGGTATAAAAAAATTCGAATAGGCAATAAGCAGGGAATTATTTCTGCGAAAGAGGCTGAAAATATTTCTAAAAAAATGTCTCTAAAATCCTATGAAGGAGGTTATAAGTTTATGGTCATTTGGATGGCTGAAAAAATGAACCTTAGTGCTTCAAATAAGCTTTTGAAGCTTTTGGAGGAGCCCCCTAAAAAAACTGTTTTCTTGTTGCTGTGTGAAAATGAGGCCGGAGTCCTAGGAACAATTCGGTCGAGGTGTCAAAAAATTGAACTAAGCCCTATTGCGTCAGAAGATGTTGCTTTGAGCTTAAAGGCTGATTTTGAAATAGAAGACTCTTTTGCTGAGGAAATTAGCTTAAAAACTGAAGGCAACTATAGGGCAGCAGCTCAGGTTGCTGAAAACCAGCAGATTATTGAAGAAAATAACGAGGATTTTATAAATTGGGTTAGGCTTGCCTTTCGCGTAAAAACATCGAAACAAGCCATTGGAGAGCTTATTTCGTTTAGCGAAAATATGGCAAAAAAGAGCAGAGAAGACCAAAAAGCTTTTCTTAAAGGCTCGCTTTCAATTTTCAGAAAAGGCCTTTTGTTTAATTATGTTGTTGATCGGGATGATTCGGGTTTTGGAAATGGATTTAGTTTTGAAAAGTTTGCTCCCTTTATTCATGAGAACAACATCGTTGAAATATACGACGAGGTCCAGTCGGCATATGAGAGTATTGAAAGAAACGGTAATTCTAAAATTGTTTTTCTTGACGCGTCTATAAAACTAACGCGCCTTCTTCACATAAAATCGTCAGATGCAAACGAAAACTAATCGCTGGTTTGTTGTTGTAAACCCTAATGCCGGATCAGGAAAGGGCAAGGAGTTGTGGGGTAAAATAAAAAACGAACTTGATGCCGCTGGCCTTATCTTTGATTATGCCTTTAGTGAGTATGCTGGGCACGAGGCTGTACTGTCTAAAACTGCGGTGCTTGGTGGATATACTCAAATAATTTCTGTTGGTGGAGACGGAACAATTCAAAAGGTTGTAAACGGGATTTATTTGCAGGAAAAGCTTTCTCCAAGACAAGTTGTTTTAGGCGTTATTGCTTGTGGTACAGGAAATGACTGGATAAAAACACACAATATTCCTCTTAACTATAAAAAGGCTGCTCAGGTTATTGTGAACAAAAAAACAAAAGCTCAGGATTTGGGAAAAATTCGAATTTCTGGAACAAAAAACAAAACACTGTATTTTATAAATTATGCCGGCTCTGGATTTGATTGTTTTGTGTTGTCTCAATTGCACCACTATAAGCGTTTTGGTCCTTTTTCATATTTTTTGTGTGCAATTGTTAATTTTATGCGCTTTAAAAATCTTAAGATTAATGTTGTTTTGGACAGCACAAGTATAGAAGCAAACGCTTTCTTGCTTGGAATTGGCCTCTGCTCATTTACTGGAGGAGGAATGAGGCTAACAAAAAACGCAGATCCCTTTGACGGGCTATTTGACATAACAATTGCTCAAGATTTTACAAAAGCCGACATAATCAAAAATCTTCCTCGCTTGTTTAATGGCGGGCTTTTTAAGGACAGGAAGGTTTTTTCTCATACTTCTAAAACAGTACAGGTTAGCTCAGGAAATAGCGGTGTTTTGTCCCAGGCTGATGGTGAGCTATTAGAAAAGGGCTGCTTGGTTTATTCTGTTGTTCCTAAGGGGCTTAGGTATTGTTCTCCTTAGCAAAAACATATGTAATCGAAGAGCTTTCTCCAGTAAATAGAGACAAAAAGTTTGAAACAGCCCCAATAATAGCCGCCCTAAAATAAACCATTCGGCTCCTTTTGTGTTTTTCTGAAAGAATAGAAATGTAGAATGCATCCCACATCATTCGGTGTTTCCTTTCAAGCACAAAGCCTTGTTTTTTGAACAAATTGGTTATAGAGTTCTGATCAAAATGCCAAATATGTCTTGGGGTGTCATAGGCCGCCCAATACTTTTTATAATGTTTTGCGTCAAAAGATTGGTGATTTGGAACAGCCACAACAACTTTTCCTTTTTTCTTTGTTGCGCTATATAAAAATGTTAGGGTCTTCTTTAAATCAACAACGTGCTCTAAAGAATGCCATAGGGTAATTACATCGTATTTTTTGTTTGTTTTTTGCGCTTCTCTTGTTGTAGAAAAAACCACTCCCCCAGAGGTGTTTTCTGCTTTCGTTCTAGCTTTTTGGTTTGGCTCTATTCCGCAACTGCTCCATCCCCGAGCTCGTGCAGCAGACAAAAACCCTCCCAGGCCACAGCCAAAGTCTAATAGCTCTCCTGCTTTTCTGCTAATTGCTGAAATCAGTTTTGTTTTTGATTTCAAAGATGTTTTTCTAACTCCCATATATAACAAAGAAACGAGATTATTGGGCTTCTCTTGGTGTGAGGCGTAGGCTTCTGTATTATAATAAAGAGGCATGTCTTTTTCCTTTGGAACTGGGCTTGTTTTTAAAACATTAGTTTCCTTGTCCTTTATTATTTTAAACTTCTTGTTAGTTATCAAAAAGTCTTGGGTTGTTATGATTTTTTCAACAGTCATATTGTTGTGTTTCACGTGAAACATGCTTATCTTCCCATATACACCAGCAAAACTGAAATGTCGTTGGGAGAGACGCCACTTATTCTTGAGGCCTGCGAAATAGTTCTGGGTTTTATTTTTATTAGTTTTTCCTTCGCTTCTGCGCTCATGGATTTGATTTTTAAATAATCAAACTTTTCTGGTATTCTTACTGCTTCTAGCCTGTTTAGCTTGTCTGCATTGTTTTTTTCCTTGTCAATATATCCTCTATATTTGATTTGTATTTCAGCCTGGTCTTTTTCTTCTTGAGTTAGACAAAGCTCTTCAGCTGCTTCCTTGATCTTCTTGACTTTCATCAAATCTGAAAGAGTAATGTTTGGCCTTGCAAGGATTTTATCTGCTTTTCCAGACTGTTTTACTGCCGCTGATTTCTTTTTCTTTAAAATTGGGTTAATGTTTTCAGGACTAACGCTCTGTTTTTTTAGAAGCTTCACAAGTCTGTTCGTGTTAGAATACTTTGATTTCATTTTAGCTAGGCGTTCCTTTGTTGCAAGGCCTATTCTGTGACTTTTTTCTGTTAATCTTTTGTCAGCATTGTCTTGACGCAGCAACATTCTATATTCTGCTCTAGATGTAAACATTCTATACGGCTCTTCTGTCCCTTTTGTGATTAGATCGTCTATTAAAACGCCGATATATGCCTCGTCTCTTTTTAAAACAAAAGCTTCTTGGTTTTTAGATTCCCGCGCAGCGTTAATTCCCGCCATAAGCCCTTGTGCGCCGGCCTCCTCATAGCCTGTTGTTCCATTTATTTGGCCTGCAAAAAACAGCCCTTCAATAATCTTTGTTTCTAAAGAGTATTTTAGTTGTGTGGGATGAAAAAAATCATACTCAATTGCATATCCTGGTCTAAAAAATTTTACTTTTTCAAATCCAGAAACTAATTTTAGCGCATTATATTGTGTGTCTTCTGGAAGAGAAGTAGAAAAGCCGTTTACATAGACTTCAACTGTGTTTCTTCCTTCGGGCTCAACAAAGAGCTGATGCCTGTCTCTCTCAGAGAAGCGATGTATTTTGTCCTCAATTGAGGGGCAATACCTGGGGCCTATGCTCTTTATTCGTCCGCTAAACATTGGCGACCTGTCAAACCCGTCTCTTAAAAGATCGTGAACTCTAGGGTTTGTATAGGTCATGTGGCATGATAGTTGGTTTTCCACTGGACTTGTTGAGTCAAGAAATGAAAATTTCTGAGGACAATCGTCTCCAGGCTGTTCTTTCATTTTTTTATAATCAAGCGATCTGCCGTCTACTCTGGGCGGGGTTCCTGTTTTCATTCTTCCTGATGAAAACCCTAGCCTAACAAGCTCTTCTGTCAAGCCTGTTGCGGCGCGTTCACCGGCCCGGCCTCCTCCAAAGCTTTTGTCGCCAACATGTATAAGGCCGTTTAAAAAGGTTCCGTTTGTAAGCACAACTGTTTTAGCTTTAATCTCAACCTCAAGCACTGTTTTAACTCCGCAGATTTTGTTGTTTTTTATAACAAGCCCTGTAACCATCTCTTGATAAAAATCTAGGCCAGGAGTCTCCTCTAGCATTTTTCTCCAACACTGACTAAAAAGAGCTCTATCGCTTTGAACTCGGGGGCTCCACATTGCAGGGCCCTTAGACTTGTTTAGCATTTTAAACTGTATGGCTGTTTTATCACTAACTATTCCGCTGTAGCCACCAACAGCATCAATTTCTCTAACAATCTGGCCTTTAGCTATTCCCCCCATTGCTGGATTGCATGACATTTGGCCAATTGTGTGAAGGTTCATTGTCACCAGCAGGGTAGATGCGCCAAGGTTTGCTGCAGCTGCTGCCGCCTCGCTTCCTGCGTGTCCTCCTCCTACAACAATAACGTCATATTGGTTTTTAAACATAGTTCTTGTTTCTCGTGAAACGTGGTTTATTCTGGGTTTTTATACACAAAAGTGTGCCCAAGCAATTAAACTGTGCTGCAAGGGCAAACGAACAAATAAAAAAACAAATATACAACGATTAAAAAAAGATTTTACTAAAGCAGTGCTAGATATTTGTCTTCAAGTGCTTTGATGTTTTTTTGTTCGTCAGGAGTTTTGTCCTTGTGCCCGCAAAGATGTAAAAGAGCGTGAACCATAACGCGCATAAGCTCCTTGGAAAATTCCTGGTTATATTCTCCTGCATTGGTCCTGACCATTTCCTCCGACACAAAAACGTCGCCTTGTATTTTGTTGTCTTTTGAGTAGTCGAAGGCCAAAACGTCGGTTAAATAGTTGTGGTTAAGGTGGGTTTTGTTAATTTTTATCATTTCTTTTTTATCAACAAAGCTATAGTCAAGGGACAAGGCCTCGGCCTCCTCGCAGTTGATAACAGACAAAAGCCATGTAGAAATCAATTCTTCATTTGAAAGAAAAAAGCTAGTGTGATAAAAAAACTTTATCGTACTCATATTAACAAAACTACAACAAACATTTGAAGAATTATTGTTTTATATTTGACAAAAAAGAGGAAGTGTCTCAAAAAGTTCGCGTTAGATTTGCTCCAAGTCCAACAGGTCCGCTACATGTTGGTGGCCTTAGAACTGCGCTGTTTAATTATTTGTTTGCAAAGAAAAACAAAGGGGTGTTTATTTTAAGAATAGAAGACACTGACGCGAAAAGAAAAGTTGATGGTGCAGAAGAATATATTCTTGGGGCTCTAAACTGGTGTGGGCTGTCCCCAGACGAGTCTATAGTTAACAGCGGGAGCCACGGGCCTTATCGACAGAGCGAAAGAAACGACTATTACAAAAAGCATTTAGACACCCTTATAGCAAAAGGTTGTGCATATTATGCTTTTGATACTGAAGAGTCTCTTGAGGGCCACAGAGAAGAGCATAAAAAAATAGGCAAAACATTTATATACAACTGGCACAACCGCCTGAAGCTTGTAAATTCGCTTGCTTTATCTTCAGATGAAACAAAAAAACTGTTGGAGAGAAAAACCCCGCATGTTGTTCGCTTTAAATCTCCAGAAAACAAAACAATAGAAACTGTTGACATAATTCGAGGTGTTTCTAAAAGCGAATCGAAACTCCTAGATGATAAAATTCTTTATAAGTCTGACGGAACGCCAACATATCATTTGGCAAGCGTGGTTGATGATCATCTAATGGAAATTTCTCATGTAATAAGGGGCGAAGAGTGGCTGCCTTCTCTCGCTCTTCATTCTTTGCTCTATGATGCCTTTGAGTGGGAAAAGCCAAAGTTTGCACATCTACCATTAATTCTTAGTCCTACGGGAAAAGGGAAGCTTAGCAAGAGGTCCGGAGAAAAAGCCGGGGTTCCTGTTTACCCTCTTGAATGGTCAAAAGAAAACAAAACAAAGGGGTATAAGGAAGAGGGTGTTCTTGCTGAGGGGCTTATAAATTTTATGGCATTCTTGGGATGGAACCCAGGAACAGAAAAAGAGATGTATACTTTAGAGGGGTTGGTTGAAGATTTTAGTTTAGAAAAGGTTTCTTCAGCAAGCGCACAATTTGACTATGAGAGACTTCTGTGGTTTAGCCACAAGCATCTGCAAGAAAAGTCCGGCGCTGATTTGATGGCTCTTCTTGTTGAGGCGGGGTATGGCCTAGAGGGCTTTTCGGAAGAAAAAATACAAAAAACCTTGGAGTTAGTAAAAGAGAGGGCAAGCACTCTTGTTGACCTGTGGTCAGCGTGCAGTTATTTTTTTAAAGCCCCCGAAACATATGATGAGGCCTCAAGAAAAAAGGCCGTAAAAGAAAACACAAAAGAGATTCTCTTGGCTCTTGTTGGGGCTCTAGAAAAGGCAAGCGATTTTGATTCTAAACCAGCTAAAGGCTTTCTTGAAGGGTTTTTTGAAGATCTGTGTAAAAAGAATGACGCAATGAAGATGCGTGATGTTATGCTTCCTCTTCGTCTTTCTTTGGTTGGGTCGTTGTCTGGTGTTGAGATCGGCACAGTCATGTCTGAGCTAGGAAAAAAAAAGATTATCTCTAGAATTCATGCTTTTGTCAAGGCCTGTTAGTTTAACCTTTTCTTAATATATATTCCTTTTTTTTAGTTTTAAAAATCTATATCTTTAGGTTGTTGTTCGGGGCGGGCTTCCTTGTTTATTAACTTCTTAAAATTACGCCAATGTTTATATATGTAATATTATTTCCTCTAGGAGTTTTGTTGCTAGTGGGGACTTTCTTTATCGTCAAGCAGCAGAGCGCAGCAATTATAGAAAGGTTTGGGCGCTTTACAAGTGTTCGGCAGTCTGGCCTTCATTTAAAAATTCCTTTCATAGACCGCGTTTCGGGGAGGTTAAGTCTAAAAATCCAACAACTAGATGTGGTTGTGGAAACAAAAACAAAAGATGATGTTTTTGTGAAGCTTAAGGTTTCTGTTCAGTTTCAAGTAATAAAAACCAAGGTTTATGACGCCTTTTACAAACTAGATTATCCTCACGACCAAATAACCTCTTATGTTTTTGATGTTGTCAGGGCGGAGGTTCCTAAGATGAAGCTCGACAGCGTATTTGAAAAAAAAGACGATATTGCGGTTGCTGTAAAAGCAGAGCTAAACGAGGCAATGACAGAGTATGGCTATGATATAATAAAAACTCTGGTAACAGACATTGATCCAGACGCGCAGGTAAAAGAGGCTATGAACAGAATTAACGCCGCCGAAAGAGAGAAGGTTGCTGCGCAGTTTGAGGGAGATGCTGCAAGAATTTTAATTGTTGAAAAGGCCAAGGCTGAAGCAGAAAGCAAAAGGCTTCAAGGGATGGGGATTGCTGATCAAAGAAGAGAAATAGCTAGAGGGCTAGAAGATTCTGTCAAGGTTTTAAACAACGTGGACATTAACTCTCAGGAGGCCTCTGCGCTTATTGTTGTAACCCAGCACTATGACACTCTGCAGTCTGTTGGCGCAGAGAGCAATAGCAACTTAATTCTTCTTCCTAATTCGCCACAGGCGGGATCAGAAATGCTTAACAATATGGTTGCTTCCTTTACTGCAAGTAATCAAATTGGAGAAGAAATGAAAAAAGCTGCAGAAAGAGAAAAACAAACAAAAAAAGGTGATACCAAAAAGTAGCCTATGTGCATGTGTCTCAACACTAATAGCGTTGTCGTTGATAATTTCATCTTGTTCGGAAAAAAAGGATAAAAAGAAAGAAGTCGATAGTGTAGGGGCTCCAAACATTATATTAATCATTGCAGACGACTTGGGGTATGCCGATATCGGAGCAGCAAATCTTGCAAATGACGTTAATACGCCAAATATTGACAGAATTGCTAAAAGTGGCGTTCGTTTTGCTCAGACATATGATAATTCGCCTATTTGCAATCAATCTAGAATAGGAATAATAACTGGTTGTTATCCGCAAAGATTAGGCTCGTATTGGTATGATGCTGAAGGGCTTCATGATCCAAAATTTAAGACAATTCCGGAATTATTAAAGGAACAGAGCTATCTGGCTGGCTATGTTGGCAAAACGCACTATGGCAAATATGATAGTGATACAACAAATCGGAGTTTTCCCCGAAATCATGGTTTTGATTATTATTTTGGGCATACGTCAGCACGAAAGCATTACATAAATCATAAACAGGAAATAGAGACTGCTTTTTTAAAAGCAAAAAAAGAAAATAATAGAAGCGGCCAAACGCTCAGGCAGGGCCCTTTGTGGGAAAACAAAGAGAAAGTTGATACGATTGCTTTTTTTACAAAATTGGTTGGAGAAAAGTCGAGAGCTTTTATCGAAAAGAATCCGAAGAAAAAATTTTTTTTACAGATTGCTTTTAATGCTGCTCATAATTTTACACATCAATTGCCTCAAGAATATTTGGACAAGTATAATCTTAAAGGACATCATGATTGGAATCCTGCTGTTGAAGAGTATTATGATTGGTACACTAAAGGAAGATTTCCAAATAATAAGGAGGGAAGATCCCATTATTTAGGACAAGTGCATTATATGGACGAAGAGATTGGAAAATTATTAGATTTGCTTGAAGAAAAAGGATTAAGGGATAACACTCTTATTTTCTTTATAAGTGATAATGGAGGGTCAACTCCGGTATATGCCAACAATTCGCCTCTTCGAGGGTCAAAATATCTTTTATATGAGGGTGGCATAAGAGTTCAAATGTTAGTTTCCTATCCCAACAAATATGGCGGGGAAAAGGTTTACCAAAACATGATTAGTGCCATGGACATTTTGCCAACTATCTGTAAAGAGGCAAAAGTTAAAATCCCTGATTATATTGATGGTATAGATTTAACACCCCTATTGCAAGGCGAAAATGATAGCCTGCAACATGATGTTCTTGTTTGGGACACAGGGCATGAGCTGGCGGTAAGAAAAGGCCCGTGGAAATTGCGTAAATCTTTTGATGATAAAGAAGCTAAATATGAAATGGTAGAATTAGAATTAGGGAGCTTTCTACATAACCTAAATAGCGATGTCGGAGAAAAGACAAACCTCATTAAAAAAGATTTAGTGATATTAAAAGATTTAGAAAATGAATATTCTATTTGGAAATCACAATTAAAAAAAGGGACGACAAAATAGCGTTATTTTTTCCACGTGTCCCTTAAAGCGACGGTTTTATTAAAAACTACGGCGCCCTTTGTGCTATCTTTGTCAACAACAAAATAGCCTTTTCTTTGAAACTGGAATCTTTCATTTATTTTAGGGTTTGCCAAAGAGGGCTCTCCAAAGCCTTTTTTTATTTTAAGGGAGTTAGGGTTTAGCTCTTTTATAAAATCCTCCTCTGCGCCTGGAGCCGGCACCATAAACAGTCTGTCATATTCTCTTATTTCTACTGGAGCTGCATGGTTTTTTGACACCCAGTGCAGCGTTCCTTTTACTTTTCTTAAGCTTTCTTCTGTTCCGCTACCGCTTTTGCTTTTTGAATCATATGTGCACTGCACCTCAACAACGTCTCCTTTGTTGTTTTTAATTGCTTTTTCTCCACAAATAATATATGCGCTCTTTAATCTTACCTCTTTCCCTATAGTAAGTCTAAAAAACTTTTTGCCCGCCTCTTCTAAAAAATCCTCTTTTTCAATGTATAGGTGTTTTGAAAAAGGGACCTCTCTGTGGCCGGCGTTTTCTTGTTCAGGATTGTTTTCTGTTCTCACAAGCTCTTCTTGGTCTTCGGGGTAATTTGTTATGGTTAATTTTAGCGGATTGATGACCACCATTTTTCTGTTAGAGGTCTTGTTTAATTCATCTCTTACACAAAACTCTAGCAAAGAGACGTCTATAAGATTTTCTCTTTTTGCAACGCCAATTTTATCAGTAAACGCTCTTATTGCTCCTGGCGTATAGCCTCTTCTTCTAAGCCCTGATATTGTTGGCATTCTTGGGTCGTCCCATCCAGAAACATGGCCTTTTTCAACAAGAGAAACAAGCTTCCTTTTGCTCATTATGGTGTAGCTCAGATTTAGGCGAGCAAACTCTCTTTGCTTGGGAACAACCTTAAGTCCGCTTTCCTTCGCTGACTTAAGGCTTGCAACAAACCAGTCATAAAGTTTGCGGTGGGGCTGAAACTCTAAAGAACAGAGGGAGTGAGACACTTGTTCGCAATAATCGCTTTGTCCGTGAGCCCAATCATACATTGGATATATGCACCATTTGTCTCCTGTTCTGTGGTGGGTTTTATACATTATTCTGTACATAACAGGGTCTCTTAAAAGCATGTTTGGGTCTGCCATGTCTATTTTTGCTCTTAGTACGTGTGTGCCTTCTTTGTGTTTTCCTTCTCTCATTTCTCTAAAAATTTTCATATTTTCCTCAACACTTCTTTCTCTGCAAGGACTGTTTGAGCCTACCCTTGTTGGAGTTCCTTTTTGTTCTGCAATTTGATCAGAGGTCTGAGTGTCTGCATAAGCTTTTCCTGTGTTTATTAGGTGCTCTGCCCAGAAATATAGTTTTTCAAAGTGGTCTGAAGAGTATGTGATTTTGTCCCACTTGTAATTAAGCCACGTAACATCTTCAATAATTGCGTCCACATACTCTTGCTCTTCCTTTGAAGGGTTTGTGTCGTCAAACCTTAGGTTTACTGGTGCTTCATGTTTTTCTCCCAACCCAAAATTAATACCAATGGCTTTTGCATGCCCTATGTGTAAATATCCGTTTGGTTCTGGGGGAAACCTAAAACGAAGGTTTTTTTTGTTAAAAGCTCCAGCAAGGTCTTCGTTAATTATTTGTTCAATAAAATTTGTGGGATTTCTTTCCAAGCTTAATTTGTTTTAATAAGTTTACAAAGTTATCAAAATAGAGTGATTATTTCTACTTTTATTCGCAAATGAAGGGTGTTGTTAAAATAAAAAACATGAGGGTGTATGCCTTTCATGGTTGTCTAAAGGAGGAGTCAAAAATTGGGGGGGACTACTTGGTAAATCTTAGAGCACATTGTGATTTGTCCTCTGCTACCAGAACTGACCGCCTAGAAAACACAGCCAACTACACTCATCTAGCAAAAATTATTTCGAAAGAGATGGCCGTAAACTCTAAGCTTCTTGAAACTGTGGCGAAAAGAATAATTGATTCGTGCCTAAAAGAGATTTCTGTTATTACGCGCGTTGTCGTTAAAATAAGCAAGATCAATCCGCCCATTAATGCTGATGTTGAGGCTGTCGCTGTTCTTCTCGAAGGAAAAAGAGATTAGGGTCTGTTTTTAAATTTTTTATTCTAAATTTGCCCTCCAACAATATGGCGTCTTGGCCGAGTGGCTAGGCTGAGGTCTGCAAAACCTCCTACGGCGGTTCGAATCCGCCAGGCGCCTCTTTTTTTGGGGACTCTCTTGTTTTAAATTTTTAATAATTATTTTTTGAATCTACCTGGTGCTATAAATGAGCTAAGGATTTTAAAAATTGGTTGGGGGGCAGAGTTTATTAAAAAAGCTATTATTTTCCATGTTTTTGTAGGCACACAAATTGCCTTTCCTTTTAGCATTGCATTTACTCCTTCGATTGCAATTCTTTTAGCAGATTTTTTTAAGAATTTAGGAACCCTGTCCATTTCGTCTTGTACTCCGCTGGCTGTATGAAAATTTGTAACTGTATAGCCTGGGCAAACAGCAGTTGAAGAAATTCCGTTTTTATTATAATTTAAATTTATTGCTTCACTAAATCTATTTACAAAAGTCTTTGTAGGACCATATAAGGATTGTATTGCAGAAGGAGGGGCAAATGCAGCAATTGATGAAACTATCATGATTTTTCCTCCTCCTTTTTCCATCATTATAGGAATAAATAACTTGGTTAAGGCTATTACTGAGATACTTAAAACCCTTATACATTTTTCTTCATCTTCCATTGATGATTCATGGAAAGGAGCAGAAATTCCATACCCAGCATTATTAATTAATATTTCAACAAAATAATTTTTAGAATTGCAATATTCGAAAATTTCTTTTGGAGCTTCTTTCCTGCTTAAATCACATGAAATAAAATCTGCTTTTACTTTGTGTTTTAATGAAATGTCTTTTGAGATGTATTTTAATAGACTCCCTCTTCTAGCCGTTAAAATTAAGTTGAATCCTTTTTCTGCTAAATAATATGCTATTTCCAGGCCAATTCCAGATGATGATCCTGTGATAAGAGCATAAGATTCTTTCATTTAATTTAAGTTGTTACTGTTTATAGAGTGATTATACTAAAAGGCTAAAGAACAAGAATGATTGACGATATAATATGATATATGTCATTTTTTCACCCTATTTGAAAGATCGTTAATAAAAGATTGTAAAGGGGTTTTTACCATCATTTGTAACATTGTTAGGCGCTTTTTATTCCTCCTATTATCAGTACTATTCCGCTTATTACCAAAATAAGTGCCAGGAGAGATTTTACAAAAATAATTGTCTTCTCATTAATAAAGACTTTTAGCTGTTTTGCAATTAAAATTTTTCCTAAATCTGTTACAAAGTAGGAAAGAAGAACTATTGCGAAAAAAAGGGCAAAACTAGGCGAGTCGTTTCCTGTTGTTGGCCCAGCAACTATTGTTACGCCACCCCAAAAAATCAGAACCCCCACATTAAAAATGTTTATTGCAAAGCCCTTTGCTGCTAGTCCAAAATAGTTGTGTTTTGATTCAGTAACTTCTATTTTTTCTTCTTGTTTTTTTCTTGTCAACCAAGAATATAGGCCGAAAAAAAGTATTATTGCTCCCCCCAGGATAAACATCCCTTCTTTATTGCTTTCGCTTAAAAACAGCTTAACGCTTCCATAATATGTTGCTGTTATAAAAAGCACGTCTGCGATAATAACGCCTAAATCAAACGCAACCGCGGCTCTTACTCCTTTTGTTATGCTTGTTTCTAAAAGAACCCAAAAAACCGGGCCCATTATAAAGGCTGTAAAAAACCCTACAGTGATTGGGGTTATATAGTTAAAATCCACTAGTTCTCGTATAAATAATTTATGGTTCCTCCAACTAGCTTGTTTTCTACAATTTTTCTTGTTTTCGAATGAACATTTACTGTTCCGCCCGCCCGCACCTTTATGCTTAGTGTGGTTTTAGCAAAAACGTCTGCAACCGCTCCTGTTGTTAGAAAAACTTCTGTTTCTTCGGTCTCTAGTCCAGAGGCTTTGAGCTCAGCTCCGGTATTTACTTTTGCCCTGTGATGCTGTGTTTTTCCTTGTACATCCATTGTCGCTCCTGAGCTTGTGTTTGTGGAAAGACTTGTTGTGTTTATGTTAAAATCAACCCTTGCTCCTTCGTCTGCTTTTACATATATGTGTGCTTGGCTTATCGTGCCTTTTGAATAAACAAAGGCTCCTTCGTGAACATATATTTTATTAATATTATTATAAAATATCTTTACTTTAGTGTTTGCTCCTCTAAAGCGCTTCTCTATTCCCATTCTTACTTTTAATTCGCCGTTTTTGTTTTTAATTACAACGCTGTTTGAGTATTCTCCTGTTACCTCTGCATAATTTTCTTCTGCCCTTACTAGTTCTATGTTTACAAGGTCATACACCTTAAGAATACTAAAGTCTCCTATTTTTCTGCTTATCTCGTTCTGAGAAAACATCGCTTGTGTTATAAGTATTGCTGCTAAAAGTGTTTTTGTTTTCATGTGTGTAAAATTATTAAATAATTATAAAATCTAGGTGTTTTTTTATAAGATTTGTTTTTTTCACCATAACCACAACCTCATCTCCTAGTCTATATTTTTTTTCTGTTTCTCTTCCTATAAGAGCCTGCTCCTCTTCTTTAAAAACAAACCTGTCTCCTTTTATATCTCTTATGTATACCATTCCTTCACATTTGTTTTCTTCTAGTTCTACATATAGGCCCCAGTCTGTTATGCCTGAAATAATTCCTTTATGTTTTATTTCTTTTTTGTCTTCCATGTATTTTATCTGCATATATTTTATTGAATCTCTTTCTGCTTTTATTGCTGTTGTTTCCTTTTCTGAACAATACTTACACTTGGCTGAAAGCCCTTTTAGTGTTTGATTGCTTTCTTTGTTTAAACACTCACTTAAAAGTCGGTGAACTAAAATGTCTGGATACCTTCTTATAGGAGATGTAAAGTGTGTGTAATGCTTAAAGGCTAGTCCGTAATGCCCAATGTTTTGTGTTGAATATTCTGCTTTGCTCATGCTTCTTATAGCCAGGGTTTCTATTAAATTTTGTTCTTTTTTCCCTTTTACATCTCTTAATAGTTTGTTTAATGTTCTTGAGGTCCCCTCTCTTGAAGAGATGTCCAGACTATATCCGAACTCCTTTACAATTGTTTTTAACACTTTAAGTTTTTCGTTGTCTGGAGCATCATGTATTCTATAAACGCCTGGATCTTTCTTTACTTTCTTAAAAAGCTCTGCTACTTTCTTATTGGCCAGCAGCATAAATTCTTCTATCAATTTGTTTGCTTCTTTGTTTTCCTTAAAAATTACTTCTATTGGGTTTTTTAGAGAGTCTAGTTTAAACTTGATTTCCTTCTTATTAAAATTAATAGATCCTTGTTTTTTTCTTTCTTCTCTTATTGTTGAGGCAATTTCATTTAAAATTACAATTGCATTTACCATCTCCTTTCTTGCTTCATAGCTTTTGTTGTTTAGTGCTATTTCCTTGCTTATATTTCCTTTTTTTGTTTCTATTATTTCTTGTGCTTCTGCATAAGAAAATCTCCTATCGCTTTTAATCACCGTTTTTCCAAACCACTCCTCTAAAACTTCTCCTTTATTGTTTATCTTAAATATTGCAGAGAAGGTATATTTTTCCTCTTGCGGTCTTAGGGAACACACCATATTTGATAAAATTTCTGGCAACATTGGAACAACTCTATCCACCAAATATATAGAGGTTCCCCTATTAAAAGCTTCTTTATCTAAAATTGAATTACTTTCTACATAGTGTCCTACATCTGCAATATGAACTCCTATTTCATATATTTCTTTTTCTATTTCCTTAAATGAAATTGCATCATCAAAATCTTTTGCGTCTTCAGGGTCTATTGTAAAGGTTAGTGTTTCTCTTATGTCTCTTCTTTTTTCTATTTCCTTTTTGCTTATTTGTTTACTTATTTTTTTTGCATATTCCTCTACTTCCCTTGGAAACTCTAAAGGAAGTTCGTGATTTTTTATAATGGTGTGTATTTCTGTTTCGTGGTCTCCCGGTTTTCCTAAAATTTCTATCACTTTTCCTGTAGGTGACATATCGTTTTTTCTCCATTTCAAAATTTCTACAACTACCTTGTCTCCGTCCTGTGCGTTGCTTATATTGTCCTTTGGAATAAACATATCTACATTTATTTTCTTTCCATCTAATATGGCAAATGCAAAATTTTCATTTATTTGAATTGTTCCTACGTAGCTTTTTTTTTCTCTGTTAATTAGTTTTTCAACTGTAGCTAGGTATTTTCCTTTTCTTTTTCTTTTGTTTATAAAAAATTCTACTTCATCATCATGAAAATATTTTAAAGAGTGTTTGTTTAAGAAAATTTTGTGTTCTATATTTTCAGATATTATAGTAGTTTCTCCTTTGGAATTTATATCTATTTTTCCTTTAAATATTTTATTTTTATTCAATTTTGCCTAGACTTAAATTATATTTATACAAAACTACACTTTAAAAGAATTTTATAAATTTTAAATGAAAGAGTTTATACACAGCATATCATTATAATATATTAATTTTTTAAAATATTTTATATATATATAATGGATTGTTAATTAATATAATAACTTAATAGTTAATAGTTGCTTATATAGATATTAAACAATTATTAAGAAACAATAAACAACATATTATTATGTAAATAATTTATAATCAACAATTTATATATTATATTAACAATAATAATAAAGGTTATAAAAAAGAAAACTTTTAATAAAAAAAAAGAAAGAAACCTTTAATAAAACAAAAAAAAATATTAATAAAGTTTTAATTATTTTGGAAAAGAATATTTTGAAAAAATAAAAAAAAAACAGACCACAGAACTTTATAGTAGATAGTAGTAGTTATAAAAACATATAAAAAAGGTTATTAACAAAAAATAAAAAAAATGAAAATTTCTATAGGTAATGATCATGCAGGAACTCAACATAAAAAAGAGATAGTAAAACATATAGAGAAAAAGGGAATTGAAATAGTAAACCATGGAACAGACAGCGAAGAAAGTGTTGATTATCCTGATTTAGCACATCCTGTAGCGGAAGATGTTAAAAACAAAAGGACAGACCTGGGAATAGTAATATGTGGAAGCGGAAACGGAGTAGCTATGACTGCAAACAAACACAACAACATAAGAGCGGCAATATGTTGGAATAAGGAAATGGCAAAACTAGCAAGAGAGCATAACGATGCAAATATTATAAGTATTCCGGCAAGAGTTGTTTCAATAAATGAAGCAAAGGAAATAGTAGAAGTTTTTTTAAACACAGGATTTGAAGGAGGAAGACACAAACGAAGAACAGACAAAATAAATGTCAAATGAAAATAGAGGTTAAAAAATTTAAAGATCTTTCTGTTGATGAAATATATGAGATATTAAAGCTAAGGTCTGAGGTGTTTGTGGTTGAACAAGAGTGCGCATATCAAGACATAGACGGAAAAGACAAAAAAGCCATGCACTTGATGGGAAAAAAAGACAATGAGATAGTTGCATATACGAGAATATTGGACAGCGGAGACTGCTATGAATTACCAAGCATAGCAAGAGTGGTGGTAAAAAAGAAAACACGAGGGGAAGAAAGAGGAAAAGAAATAATGAAGGAATCTATAAAGTACATTAAAGAAAACTTACAAGAAAAAACGATAGTGTTAGCAGCACAAAAATATTTAGACAAGTTTTATAAAGAACTGGGGTTTATAGTTGAGGGGGAAGAATATTTAGAGGACGGAATCCCTCATCAAAAAATGAAGCTAAAACCCTAGTCAGAAAAGACGACTATTTCAACTCTTCTGTCTTTATCAGCAGAACCACCTAAAGGAAAACGGTGACCAAAACCCTCATAAGACATTCGAGATTTTTCTATGCCTTTTTCCAAAAAATAATCATAAACATATTTAGCACGAGCAACAGAAAGATTTCTTTCTTTCGTTCTTTTATCGATAGCGTCTATTTTTCCCTCAGTACAACAAACATGCCCCTGAATTACAAAAGAGAAGCTTTCTTTTGTAAGGGTTTTTGCCAGAGCACTTAGGACTTCTTTAGACCCGCGAGTCAAATAGCTATAGCCCGATATAAAATGAACATTATTAAGAACAATAGGCCCAGAAGAGTCTTTTAGGTTTGTTTCAGAGACAGTGGCGGGATCAAGATAGCTAACAACAACATCGACACGCCTGTTAAGAGATCTGACAATTTCTGGGTCGTCAGAAGGATAAACATTTAGCAAGACCTCTCCTTTTCCGTCAACGGAAATAATTTTATCAGGAAAAAAAGAAAGAGAAGAAAAAACCTCTCTTATAGCATTAGCCCGGTTTTGAGATAAAACTAGATTATAGTTTTCTGCACCAATATCATCACAAAAACCAGAAATTTCTATTTTTAACAAGCCTCTCTTGGGAAGGGCTTTAACAAAACTAAAAAGGCGCGCCTTTTCTGTTTGTACCATAAAGTACTCGTCAGTATCAAAATAAATAGTGTGCTCAACATTAAATTGAGAAGAACAAAAAAAAGGCAAAAAAACAAAAAAAAGAAAAAAGGGTCTAGTCATTTTTAATGGCTTCGGCGAAAGACAAAAGTAAGGATTTTATTTTATCAGAAACAACAGAAAAAGAAGAAGGACTGCTTTCAAGACACAGAAACATTAGGTTATAATAAGTTTTCTTTGAATTTAAAACAGCACCAGAACAAAGACGAAAAGATTCTCGCATTAATCGTTTGGTTTTGTTTCTGTCAACAGCCAGCGCCTGGTTCTTTTTGCCTACAGAAAAGCCAACACAAAGCCCGCAAGGGTTTTTCTTTTGCTGCTTTAAGTAGACCAAACTAAATCCAGGAACCTTTAAATAGTTGCCTTTTGAAAAAAGCAAATCAATTGTCTTGGCAGACTTTAGTCTGTTGTTGGAAGAAAGGAGCACAGACATTATAGGCGGTTGTTTTTTCTGTTAACATCTGCCGTAAAACCCAAAGGGTCTATTACAACCTCTTGAATGTTTTCTTTTGCAACACTAAGCTCAAAAACATAATAAGGCTGAGCCCAAGACCATGAATCAAGCAGGGTGGTGTTTTCGAGAGGCTTGTTTCCTCTCATCATTGTAAGAGGAATATTAAACAGCAGAGACGACCCGTCTTTTAATACCACAAGAAGGTCTATGGGCATCGGCATTTGCTTTTCTCTTTTAAGAACAATTTTTGTCTTAGAGCCTTCACCAATAATTGAATTTACTTGATAATCAAGCTGCTTTGTTGTTTGAGCCCAATCCATTAAATACCAGTCAAGCTCAAGGCCCGAAACACGCTCCGCACTCCTAATAAAATCATAAGGCCGAGGGTGCTTAAAGGACCACTCATTAAAATAACGTTTCAATGTTTTGTAAAGGTTTTTTTCACCAATAATATAGCCAAGCTGAGACAAGAAAACAGAGCCCTTGCTATAAGACGAGGCCCCATAGCCACGACTAAACTTGTATCGATCAGCATGTGTTGTAAGAGGCTCTTCCAGCCCAGTTGCGACCCATCTAAAATACGCCCTATAGGCCCCCTTGTTGGGCACCACATTGTTAAGACCGAGGGTTTCATTCAGAGCAGCGTCGTCTATATAGCTAGTAAAACCTTCGTCCATCCAGGCATGCTTAGACTCGTTTGTTGCCAACAAAAACTGAAACCAGGTGTGAGCAATTTCGTGAGAAGTTACGCCCAAAAGCTTTCGGTAGTCGCTATAGCCAGAGCCTGTAATAAAAGTACACATTGCATACTCCATTCCGCCGTCGCCAGCCATAATAACAGAGTACTGCTTGTAGGGGTATTTCCCAATATTCTTGCTAAAAAACTCTAAAAATTTAACAGCAAAAGGCTGAAGATCTTTCCAGCTTTTTAAATAAGGAGTTTCGTTTTTATAAAAGAAATGCATGTTGGGCCCATTTTTGATAGGAACAACATCATGGATGTATTCAGGGTCAGCAGCCCAGGTAAAGTCATGAACATCAGGAGCAATAAAATTCCAAGAAATTTTTTCTCCATGGACCATCTCAGGATCAAGAGGCGCATAGCCGTGCCCAATCTTTTCAGGGCTTTGTAAATAACCAGAGGCTGCAACCGTATAGTCTTTGTCAATGTTAATGGTCACATCAAAATCTCCCCACACCCCATAAAATTCTCTTCCTAGATAAGGATTTGCGTGCCAGCCTTGATCGTCATATTGACAAAGCTTGGGGTACCACTGAGCCATAGAAAAGGCAACACCATCAGCGTTGTTTTTTCCAGCCCTACGCACCATAGCAGGAACCTTTACAAAAAAAGACATATCAAGTGTAGTGCTTTTTCCAGGAAGCAAAGGGAACGCCAGGGCAACCTCTAAAATAGTTTCTTTTGTTACGTGCTTTATTAAAACGCCATCTTGTTTTAGGGAAAGAACATTAACGTCTCCCCAGTCGTCCTCTTCCAACGAAAGAAGGCTTTTAGACATGTTTCTTTTGTCGTTATATGCGTTGCGCGAGGCAGCCTCAAGCCCAGAGCCGGGCTTAAAAGCATTATAATACAGGTGATAAAAAACTCTTTGAAGCGTGTCCGGAGAATTGTTTGTATATATTAAGGACTGCTCTCCAGAATAGGTAAAGTTTTCGACATCCACATCAATAGACATCGTATAGTCTGCTTGTTGTTGCCAATAGCCATTTTGAACTTGAGAGATTAGCATTAAAGGAAATAATAAGGCAATTAATAGGATAAGTTTTTTCATAAATCAGATAATTTAAATTTATTGTTTAAACGAACTCCACGCGCTGTTTTTTGAAGTGTTCCAACCTCTACAAAAGCATCATGCTCAAAAAATAAAAATACACTATTTTCATGGCAATAATTAAGAAATTTTTCTTTTTCCTCCAATGATATTAATGGCCTGACATCGTAACCCATTAAATAGGGAACAGGAATGTGCCCGTGGGTTGGAACAAGGTCAGCGGCAAAAGCAATTTTTTGACCCCTATAATCTATAATAGGAATCATTTGTTTTTCGGTGTGGCCATCCACAAACAACACCTCAAACCCAAGCGATGACTTTGTCAAATAATTGTTGGCGTCCTTTTCAATATAGTCTAGTTGTCCAGACTCAAGAATAGGAGAAAAGTTTTCTTTTAAAAACGAAGCTCCTTCTCTTTTGTTGGGGCTAGAGGCCCAGGCCCAATGCTTTTTGTTGCTCCAGTATTTAGCGTTTTTAAAAGTGGTTTCATAAGAGCTTTCAGCAGTCGTTATAACGCTGCCTCCACAGTGATCAAAATGCAAATGAGTAAGAAAAACATCTGTAACGTCATCAGGATGAAATCCATGCTTTTTTAGTGAGGAAACAAGAGTGTCTTCGCCCCACCTATAATAATAGCTAAAGAACTTATCGCTTTGTTTCTCGCCCATTCCTGTGTCAATCAAAACAAGCCTTTCCCCGTCTTCAATTAACAAACACCTGGCGGACATTTGAATCATGTTGTTTGAGTTCGCAGGATTTGTTTTTTGCCAAATGGATTTTGGAACAACGCCAAACATTGCGCCGCCATCAAGCATAAAATTTCCAGCAATAATGGGATATAAATTCACGAGAAATTAATATTTAGTATTTTTATAAATATAAAACAATATTTTGAAGAAATTAGAAAGAAGTTTGGCTTTGCCTGCAGTAATTGCAATAAGTATTGGAGGAATGCTGGGAAGTGGAATTTTTGTTTTGCCAGGACTGGCTGCAGCTAAAACAGGACCGTCAGTATGGCTGGCATATCTAATAGCAGCCATATGTATATTGCCGGCGGCGCTATCAAAATCAGAGCTTGCAACGGCGATGCCAAGCTCAGGAGGAGCCTATGTTTATATAGAACGAGCTTTTGGCCCTTTATTTGGAACTATTTCAGGAATTGGGCTCTGGCTATCGCTATTATTAAAAAGCTCTTTTGCCTTAATTGGACTAGGAGCATATCTTGCTGTTTTAATTAATATTGACGACAGTCTAACAAAGCTTGTTGCCTTAGGCTTTTTGTGTTTTATCATGTTTTTAAACGTTTTTGGAATAAAAAAAGTAGGCAAAGTGCAAATCATTGTTGTTAGCATAAGCTTGACCTGTCTTATATCAATTTTTTTAGTTGGATTTCCTTTGGTAAACCCAGAATTTTTAACTCCTTTTCTTTCGAACGGAAACACAGGACTAATTTCAACAGTAGCTTTTGTTTACATCTCTTATGCCGGGGTTACTAAGGTTGCGGCAATTGCCGGAGAGATAAAAAACCCGGACAGGAACCTGCCTTTAGCGATGATTCTTTCACTCTTAGCTATAGCCGCCGTCTATGTTTTTATTACTTTTGTGTTGGTTGGAAACATTCCTATTAATGACCTTGCCAGTGATATTCGCCCTGTTTACACCGTTGCAAAAATTATAGGAGGCAAGTATTTTGGATATATTGCCGCAGCTGTTGGGACAATAACTCTTATGTCTATGGCCAACTCGGGAGTTTTAGCCTCTTCTCGCTTTCCTTTTGCGATGGCTAGAGACCGGCTGCTACCTTCTTTTTTAAAAAGGCTTAATTCTAAATACGTAACACCCGTTGGCGCTATTGTAATAACCTGTGTAACGATGGCTTTTGTAATTGTTTTTTTAGATGTTGTAAAAATAGCCAAGCTCGCAAGTGCTTTTAAGGTCCTGATGTTTATCTCAGTTAATTTCTGTGTCATTATTTTAAGGGAAACCTCAGCACAATGGTACAGACCTTCTTACAAATCACCCCTATACCCTTTCCTTCAAATTTTTGGTATTCTTAGCGGACTTATTCTTCTTGTTTTTCTTGGATGGATGCCGTTTTTGGCAATTCTGGCTATTTCTGCCCTAGGCACTTTTCTTTATTTTTTAATTGGGAAAGACGTTATGAGAACAGGGGTTTTAAGAAACTACGGACATAGGCCGGCCCTATATTTGTTTAACAAAAAAAACAAAGACCAAACAATGGATCAACTACAAGAAGAAAAATCTTCTTCAAGTCTTGACCCTAAAATTGCATCAGACGCTGGAGCGATAGTTCCACTGCTAGGGAACGAAAACTCTCCGGAGACTCTAGTTGACATTGCCGCAGCAATTAACAGCAAGAAAAAAATACAAGCGCTAAAAATCACGGAAATACCAAATCAAACAGATCTTGACGCAGTCTTAGAAGACTCTTCGGAAGCGGTTTCTTTAAAAAGAAGGCTTTCAAGCTTGTCAAAATCAAAAGGAATAACAGTTGCTTTTGAGTCTGTTGTAACGCACGAGCTGTCTAACACAATCAATGAGCTAAGCTCTCAAAGTAGTTGTGAGTGGTTGGTTATGGGATGGGACGGAAGATCACATAGCGGAATATTGGTTAGCAACCCTATAGGATGGCTGCTTGCCAATATCAACTCAAATCTTGCGCTATTTAAAGACAACGGCGTAAGGCACATAGGAAAAGTGCTCCTTGCTTTAAGGCCGGGAAGAAAGGACAGAAACTTTATTGAGATTGCTCAGAGAGTTTGTTCGTTTTATGACGCATCGCTAACGCTTTTGCATGTTGTTCCAGAAAAAACAACAAACAAAAACATTTTTGCAATGGAAGAAAAATCTTCTTCTAAACTGGAGCAATCCAAAGCAGAAGTAGTAATTGTAAAAAGTGATGACCCCGTAGGAACAATTTCAGGAATCTCTGCAGGCTATGATTTGTTGATCCTAGGAACACCAGAAAAAGACAACTGGATAAACGTATTGTTTGGAGGAGGAAAAGACAAGTTTACAGAAAAATCAGCATGTTCTGTGCTCAGGCTTACGGTAAAAGGCTAGTCGTTAAGTTTTAAAACAGCCATAAAAGCTTCTTGAGGAATTTCAACGTTTCCAACCTGACGCATTCTTTTCTTTCCTTTTTTCTGCTTTTCTAGAAGCTTTCTTTTTCTTGTAATATCACCGCCATAACACTTTGCAGTAACATCTTTTCTAAGAGCTTTGATGGTTTCACGTGAAATAATTTTAGCACCTATAGCCGCCTGAATCGGAACATCAAACTGCTGCCTAGGAATAAGCTCCTTTAGTTTTTCACACATTTTTTTTCCAATAGAATATGCGTTATCGGCATGGATAAGAGCCGAGAGAGCATCTACAGGACGAGAATTAAGAAGGATGTCAACCCGAACCAGCCTTGAAGGCCTCATTCCAACAGGAGAATAATCAAAAGAAGCATAGCCTTTAGAAACAGTCTTAAGTCGATCATAAAAATCAAAAACAATTTCTGCCAGAGGCATCTCAAAAACAAGCTCAACCCGGGATGTTGTTAGATAGGTCTGGTTTTTTACCAGCCCCCTCTTTTCAATACATAAAGACATAACATTCCCCACGAAATCAGCTTTTGTAATAATTGACGCGGTTATGTAGGGCTCCTCAACCTTCTCTAATTTAGAAGGTTCAGGTAGGTCAGAAGGGTTGTTAACAAGAAGTTTTTTTTCGGGCTCTTTTTTTGTGAAAGCGAAGTATGAAACATTTGGAACAGTTGTTATTACGGTCATTCCAAACTCTCTTTCCAGCCTTTCCTGAACAATTTCCATATGTAGCATTCCTAAAAAACCACAACGAAATCCGAAACCAAGTGCAGCAGAGCTTTCAGGAATAAAAACAAGCGAAGCATCGTTAAGCTGAAGTTTTTCCATAGCACTTCTTAGCTCTTCATAATCTTCGGTGTCTACAGGATAAATTCCCGCAAAGACCATTGGTTTTACGTCTTCAAACCCCTCAATTGCAACAGCCGTAGCATCATGGGCGTCAGCAATTGTATCGCCAACCTTTACTTCTGTGGCCTCTTTGATTCCTGTAATTAAGTAGCCAACATCGCCAGCAAAAATTTCTGGCTTTTGAGTCTGCTTTAAATTAAGGGTTCCTACTTCATCGGCAATATATGTTTTGTTTGTTGCGACAAACTTGATTTTTTGATGCTTTTTTATAGAACCATTAATAATCCTAAAATATGTCTCAATCCCTCTAAAAGGATTGTAAACCGAATCAAAAACTAAAGCCTGAAGAGGTTTGTTTTTGTTTCCAGAGGGTGAAGGAATTCTTTCCACAATTGCTTCTAATATTTTTTCAATTCCTTCTCCTGTTTTTGCGCTGACAGGAATTACTTCGCCTGCTTGACAACCCAACAAATCAACAATATCATCTGTAACTTCTTGAGGGCTTGCGCTGGGCAAATCAATTTTGTTTAAAACCGGAACAATTTCTAGGCCGTTTTCAAGAGCCAAATAAAGATTTGAAATAGTTTGGGCCTGAATGTTTTGTGCAGCATCCACAACCAGCAGAGCCCCTTCACAAGCAGCAATTGACCTAGAGACCTCATAAGAAAAATCAACATGACCAGGAGTGTCAATAAGGTTGAGAATAAAATTATTACCGTTATAAGAAAATGTCATTTGGACTGCATGAGACTTAATAGTAATACCTCTTTCTCTTTCAAGATCCATGTTGTCAAGAAGCTGGTCTTTCTTTTCACGATCGGAAACAGAACCCGTATACTCCAAAAGTCTGTCAGCCAACGTGCTTTTGCCGTGGTCTATATGTGCAATAATGCAAAAATTTCGAATAGCCTTCATCTCAGAAAAATAACAGTGTACAAAAGTAAGTAAAAATAAAGCAACACAGACCTAATAATTAAAAGAGATAATACGATAAAGAACGAGTTTTCTATCTTTGCGCTATTCAATAGTAAAAACAAACAAGTGGTAAAAATTGCAGACATAGAGATTGGAGCTTTTCCGTTGCTTTTGGCCCCCATGGAAGATGTTAGCGACCCGCCTTTTAGAGCTCTCTGCAAAGAGAATGGCGCCGACGTAGTCTACACAGAGTTTGTTTCAAGCGAGGGGCTTATAAGGGACGCGGCAAAAAGCAAGATTAAATTAGATATTTATGAAAAGGAAAGGCCGGTTGGAATACAAATATTTGGAGCAAATCTTGATTCGATGCTTAAGGCAGTAGACATAGTAGAAAAAACAAAACCGGACATAATAGACATTAATTTTGGATGTCCTGTTAAGAAGGTTGTCTCAAAAGGAGCTGGTGCGGGCATCTTAAAAGACCTCGATTTAATGGAAAAACTTACTGAAGCAATTGTTAAAAGAACAAAAGTTCCAGTAACAGTTAAGACGCGCTTAGGCTGGGATCAGAACTCTATTAAAATTGTTGAGATTGCAGAAAGACTGCAAGACGCGGGCTGTAAGGCAATAGCAATTCATGGAAGAACTAGGACTCAAATGTATAAAGGAGATGCTGACTGGACTTATATTGAAAAAGTTAAGAACAACCCCAGAATGCACATTCCTGTTTTCGCAAATGGAGACATAAACACTCCAGAAAAGGCACAACAAATTAAAAACCTAGGGCTTGACGGAGCAATGATAGGAAGGGCAAGCATAGGAAATCCTTGGTTTTTTAATGAAGTTAAGTACTTTCTAAAAACAAAAAACCATCTTCCTCCAGCAACTATTTCTGAGCGAGTGGCAATGGCAAAAAGACATTTAGAAATGGCAATAGGCTGGAAGGGAGAAAGGCTAGGGATTTATGAAACAAGAAGACATTACGCCAACTATTTTAAAGGAATACCAGACTTTAAGCCTTATAGACAAAAACTAGTAACAAGCGACGAGCCAAAAGACGTTTATTCAACACTTCGCAAGGTTTTAGAGGAGTTTTAATGTTATTTTTTAAGAGTTTTTAACGCCTGTGAAGAAGCAATTTTTGAAGCCAAACTACCCAAAACAACAACAGTAAAAAAGACAACAACAAAAGTCATTGCAGACACAGACACAGGATATGCAAGCGAGGGGGTTATCATAAACAAGGAAAAGTTTTGTTGGAGCAAGACCAAACAAAAACCAACAAAAACACCAGACAATGATCCAGCAACAGAGATTAAGACGCCTTGATAGAAAAACACTCGACTAATTTCTTTTTTTACAAGTCCAAAGCTGAGGAGAACCCGAAGGTCATTTCGCTTTTCTAAAATCATCATAATTAATGCACCGACTACATTAAAAAGAGCAATAATTACAACAAGCGTGAAGATTAAATATACTGCAGCCTGCTCAGTGTTTAACATTTTATAAAGAGTGTCGTTTTGTGCAAGACTGGTTTTAACAACAAAGGAGCCCCCCAGAACCTCTTTGATTTCTTCTATAGCCAATGCTTCATTTACAGAATTGTGCAGATAAAAATTAACAGAGCTTACTTGAGAGCTGTCATATCCTAGCAGTTCTTGCGCAGTGCTCAAAGAAGTATAAACAACACTATTGTTTGTTTCCTCATTAATTTCAAAAACCCCTAAGGTTAGAAACACAGAGCTTGCAAAGGCGTCTTCAACAGAAAGCACCTGCCCAGAACCAGGCTTAGGAGCATAAACAACGGGGGCGTTTATATTATCTAGCAGCTCTAAGCCCAAATTATTTGCAACTCCCCAACCCGCAACAAGCTCTTTCTCTCCTTGACTAACCCAGCTTCCTTCAACTAAAATAGAATCAATAATACTTGAAGGGAAAAATTCATCAACACCTTTGAGCTGAACAATTTGACTGTTTTTGTTAGTACTAACCAAAACCCTTTCTTCAACAGCCCTAGAAACACTAGAAAAAGAAGACAGATCAGACAAGCTTCTATAGTCTTTTTCATCAAGAAGGAAGGTTTTTCCACTATTTGCAGAAGCTTTTAAATCTGGAGAGGTGTATGAAATAAACCCAAGACTAAAATCTTTTAACCCACTAAAACCAGAAAGCACAACAAAAAGAGAGGCAGCGCTTACAAAAACGCCAAAAGCAGCAAGAAATGACATAAAATTAATAGCATTATTAGAGCTTTTAGAAACAAGGTAACGACGAGCTATATAAAAAGGAGTGTTCACTGAGATTGTTTTTTTATAGGATTATCTAAGCTTTTTAAAGAAGTTTCAATTCGATCAATATAATCTAAAGAATCATCTATGTAAAAAATAAATCCAGGAACTCTTCTTAGCTGGTTTTTTGCTTTTTGAGAAACGCAATGTTTTATGCTTGCAGCAGCAGCAGAGACTTCTTTTAATATTTGTTGTGACATGGCCGAAGGAAATACGCTTAAAAAAACTTTAGCAGAAGAAAAATCAACAGAAACACTAACCTTTGTAACAGAAACAAGAATTCCCTTGGTTCCCTGTTTTTTCATTCTTTCTTGTATAATTTCAACGAGATCTTTTTGTAGAATTTTAGAAATCTTTTTTTGGCGAGCGGTTTCCATTTAGTAAAAATAGGATATTTGAAAGTTTAAATAAAAGAAAAATTTTTTAAACTAACTTTGCCTTGTGATAAAGAAAATAGAACACGTTGGAATAGCGGTAAAAGACTTAAATAAATCAAACCTTCTTTTTGAAAAACTTTTGGGAGAGGGAAGCTATAAAACAGAAACAGTTGAAGCAGAAGGAGTAACAACGTCTTTTTTTAAACTTGGAAGCCAAAAGATTGAACTGCTAGAAGCAACATCTAAAAACAGCCCTATATCAAGGTTTATTAACAAAAGAAGCGAAGGCATGCATCATCTTGCCTTGCATGTTGATGATATTGAAGCAGAAATAAAAAGACTTGAGGATGAAGGGTTTTCTTTTGTTTCAAAAAAGCCAACAAATGGAGCAGACAACAAAATAATGGTTTTTTTGCATCCAAAAAGCACTAACGGGGTTCTTGTAGAGCTTTGTCAAGACATAAAATAACCTTTGACATTATAAAAACATTCATTAATATTGCAAACTATTTGGTCCTATAGCTCAGTTGGTTAGAGTAGATGACTCATAATCATTTGGTCCCTGGTTCGAGTCCAGGTGGGACCACTAAAAAACCCCTATTTATTAGGGGTTTTTTTATTTTATAATTGTTTTGCTGACCAAATATTGTTTTCGCTATTTATGTCAGGATATTTTTTATCAGGATCTATAACTACAGAGGTTATTTCTTCTGAAACATCAACCATAAAAGACCATTCCACATTTCTTTTCCAAATCTCAACAGGCAAGGCTTTTAAGATCTTCCTGCCGCTCGCTGTAGTTATTTCAATTTCTACAGGCATGGGAATTTTTTCCAGATTCTTGATGGTAATTATTGCTTTGGAGATCTTGTTAAAATTCTTTTTATAAGAAACATTTGTAACAGCCTGGTCTAACTTCCAGTTGTTTAGAATCCAAGACCTCCAGAACCAACCTAGATCTTCTCCTGAAACATTTTCCATAGTTCTAAAAAAATCATCAGGCCCAGGATGTTTGTAGGCCCAGCGACGAACATATTCCTTAAACGCTTCATCAAACCGCTCCTCTCCCAAAACACTATTTCGCAATAACAAAAGAACTGCTGCAGGCTTTTGATACCCCAACATTCCCAAGTTCCTCTCTTTTAGATTGCCAGGGGCACTAATCATAGGCTCCATTGGTCCAAAAAGTTCTTCAAATTTGGCAAGGCGCTGGCCTTGCTTTTGCATGTCTCTTTTGCCCCCATAATATTCTCCATTGTTAAACTCCGCCGTACTTAAAACATTAATAAACGTATTAAACCCTTCATCCATCCAGGCATAAAGCCTTTCATTTGAGCCAACAATCATAGGAAACCAAATATGCCCAAACTCATGATCTGTTACGCCCCACAAGCCAGCTTCAGTTGCTTTATAGCTACAGAAGACTATTCCAGGATACTCCATTCCACCAACAATGCCTGCAACATTTGTTGCAGCAGGATACGGGTATTCAAGCCATTTTTTTGAATAATGCTCAATAGAAGATTTTGTGTATTCTGTAGATCTTCCCCAAGCCTTGTCCCCCATGCTTTCTACAGGATAAGCAGATATGGCCATAGATTTTTCTCCGCTAGGGAGAGTTATTCTTGCAGCATCAAGAATAAATGCAGAAGACGAGGCCCAGGCAACATCTCTTGCGTTTTCAATTCTAAACTTCCAAGTGAGCGTACTGCTGCTTGGCCTACTGTCAGGGCTATTAACTTCGTCTGCACTTCGAATAAAAACAGTTTCGTCACTTTTTTCTGCAGCATTCCATCTTTTTTCTTGTTCAGGAGTATAAACATCATCAGGGTTTAACAGCTCGCCAGAACAAACAACAATATGGTCAGAAGGGGTTGTAATATCAACATTAAAATCTCCATACTCTAGATAAAATTCACCTGCCCCCAAATAAGGAAGCGTATTCCAGCCATTTAAATCATCGTATACACACATTCTTGGATACCACTGAGCAACAGTAAAGAGCTTGCCGTTTTTCGTTTCTAACACACCCATTCTATCAGACCCATAGTCTGGAGAGGTAAAAGAAAACCCAATATTTAGTTTGATTTTTCCGCCCTCAGCTTTTAAGGGTTTTGGCAGAGAAATCTTCATCCGTGTTTCATATATTTTATACTTCAGCGCTTTTGTTTTTTTCTTCCCTCCTTTACCATAAGCAGCCGAAACAGAAGAGATTTTATACCCTCCATCAAAGCCTTGGCCTCTTGCTCCATTTCTGCTTCCCCCTACCGGGATAACAGCATTTCCTCTGGAGCTATCTTCAAAAAGGTTTTGGTCTAGCTGAAGCCATAAGAACTCAAGGGAATCATGGCTGTTGTTTGTGTAAGTGATTGTTTCATTACCAAAAATTTTATTTTGTGAAGGGTCTAGCGTAACAGCAATTTTATAGTCTGCTTGGTTTTGCCAATAGTCGTATCCTGGCTTTCCGCTAGCAGAGCGAGTAGGGCTCCCCGCATTGGAATAAAAACCGTTGGCAAAAACTTCAGTGTATTTATATGTAGACTTTAGGGTGTCTGGGTTTTCTTGTTTTTTCTGCATTGCAAGCCTTGGCCCTCTTCGTTCTTGAGACAGGGTAGCATTAACAAAAAATAAACTAACAAAAAAAGCAAAGAAAAAGTAAAAAGAGGCTCTCATTTATATATTGTTTATTGTTACAGCAAGTGAATATAGTGGAAATTTTCAAAACAAAAACATAAAAGGTATTGACTGCTATAAAAACCGTATATTCGAAGGCCGCAATATTAACTAAAAAATAAATTAAGCCTTTCTGAAAAGAAGGGCTTTTTTGTTTTATATAAGAGTAACGCCAAGTCCAGGCCTCGAAACAGGATTCATAACGCCTTTTTTAATTATAAACCCCCCTTTTACAATGTCTTTAGCAAGATCAAGGCTTCCGTCTAAATCTAAATATTTTGTGTTAGGATAAGAGAGCGCTGTGTTAAGAGCGGCAGAAATACTAATAATGCTTTCATCGTTACACCCCCACATTAGATCAATTCCTTTAGTAAGAGCTGTAGAGGCAATTTCGCGAGCAGCAGAAATTCCTCCGCACTTCATTAGCTTAATGTTATAAATTCCAGCGTAATTCTGTGTAGAATATTTGACGGCATCAGCAGGGGTTACAATAGACTCATCAAGGGCTATAATTTTTTTTAATTCTTTTGGAAAAGACAAGTTTTCTTCTGGGCTTTCAACCCTTAAAGGCTGTTCAATTAATTCAATATTTTTGATAGAATTAAAAAACTTTAGGGTTTCATCAAAAGACCATCCCTGGTTTGCGTCAACTCGTATAACAACAGAATCTTTAAATCTTTCTTGGAGCTTTATAATACGCTCAATATCTATGTCTATTTGCTGGCCAAGTTTTACTTTTATATGTGTAAATCCAGAATCACAATATTCTTCAACCTCACTTATGGTTTCTTTTATTCCTTTTATTCCAACGGTAATTGAAGTAGGCAGTGATGATATTTTATTGCCAAGAAACTTGCCTAAAGAAATATTAGAGGCTTTACAAAAAACATCATGAAGAGCAATATTAAAAGCTGCCCTAGAGCCAGGATCACTAGCAAGCTGCTGGTCAATTAGATTGATGTTTTGAAAAAGAGTAGAAAGATTTTTGCCAGTCAGCTCATTTTTAAAAAGAACAGCATTTTTATAAGACTCAGAAGTGTCTATTCCAACAACATGCTTAGAAACACTTGCCGCGCCTAATCCGTAGAGGCCATTGTTTAAAACTATTTTAACAATTAAGTTTTGAATAGCTGAGGTTGTTTTATACGAAATTGAATACGGACGTGTTAGGGCAATATCTACTAACGAAACCTCTATGAAATCAATAGTCATTTTTTTAGTGTTATAAGAATATCTGCTATTTCATCAACACCTTCTTCTAAAGGCATGAACACAGGTTTGTCTAGACTTTTAGAAATCGAGTTTTTACATGCAACCAATTCTTCAGTAGTCATTTTTGAAGAACTTAAAGCAATGGCAAGCACATCCTTTTCATAAGCAGAAATCAAGTTAATTTCAGATTCAATACTGGGGATAATCGCTTCAACATGTTCCCACCCATCAAAGTATTTTCTTTCAGGAGAGTGCTGAAGAATAACACCGTCAACACTGCAAGAAACTAAAAACTCTCCCCCGCAGGGCCCTGAAGGATTTCGCAATGCAGCCTGTCCTTCAATTAGTATAAAATCAGGAGCTTTTTCTTTGTAACAGCCAACAACAGCTTTTTCAAGTTCTCCAGACACAAAGTCATTTAGCGTAGAATCAAAGATAAATCCATAATCCCAGCCTTGCATCCAGCCAGTTTGCCCAGTATAAATCATTTCAGCCGAATAGCCTTTTCTAACTAGCGCGTCAACCACCATCTTTGCAGTAGTACGCTTGCCTAGACCGCAGTCAGTTCCCATAACAACAACTTTAGGGCATTTAACAGAAGCTATTTCTCCAGACCAGAAGCTTAGTTCTTTTCTTGATTTTATTTTTCTTATATCATGAATTATTACAGAATTTTTTTTAGCGCACGAGCTGAGCTCGTTATCAGAGTTTAGCATTGAATGTAGGCCGTTAATTATTGACATTTTATGATTTAGGGCTAACAGGATATCAGATTTCATTTTGTCTGGCAATAATCCGCCTGCAGAGGCAACACCAACAATACAATAGCTAGCCTCTATAGAACTGCTTATAAATGAATTTAAATCTTTATAGATTGGAATTCCAGAAGAGTTTTCGTCTAAAATAATTTTTTCATGAGCGTCTAGAGAAATAAATTTTCCTGAAAACTTTTTGTCTATAACAGCAACGATCGAAAACCGCTTAGACGCACGAATTAAGCCGTGAGCAGTCTTTGCAGATTTTGTATCAAACAATCCGTCAGTTAAAACAACAGCTTTGCCAGAAATTTTCATATTAAACAAATATATTCAATATTCAGGCAGAATAACAACAAAAAATATTAATCAAAAACATAATAAATTTTTTAGCTACTTTAGCCGTAAGACACTAAATCCTAAGACATTATGAAAATTTTTTCAAACCATAAACTGCTGGCAATAATTTCTTTTCTTTTTTTTACCTGCCAGAACGAGCCTGTTGTGTGCGACCTTTTAATATACAACGGAACAATCTATGACGGGTCAGGAAGTGACCCATATATTGGCTCAGTAGGCATTACAGATGACAAAATTATATATGTTGGAAAAAACACAAGATTTGAGGCAGACACAATTATTGATGCAACAGCTCTTTCTGTCTCCCCAGGCTTTATAAATATGCTAAGCTGGGCTTATTCCTCTTTGATGCAAGACGGAAGGTCTTTAAGCGACTTAAAACAAGGGGTAACCCTTGAAGTTTTTGGAGAAGGAACTTCTCCTGGACCATATGTAAAGGACGAAGAACGCCATTCCTTTAAAGAGGCAATGGAGGCTCTAGAAAACAGTGGTGTTTCAACGAACATAGCTTCGTTTCTTGGAGCTACTACAGCACGAATGATGGAGGTTGGCTTTGAAAACAGGCCTGCAACAGACAATGAAATGCAAAAAATGAGGGAAATGGTTAAGCAGTCTATGGAGGAGGGGGCAATGGGTATTGGTTCATCACTAATTTATGCTCCAGCAGACTATGCACCAACAGAAGAACTGGTTGAGCTTTGCCGGGTTGCGGCCGAGAAAGGCGGAATGTATATTTCTCACATGAGAAACGAGGACAATTTACTTATGGAAGCTTTAGAAGAGCTGATCACCATCTCTAGAGAGGCAGATATTCCCGCAGAAATCTACCACCTAAAAGCATCAAGAGAAGTAAACTGGCACATGCTTGATTCTCTTATAAAAAGAGTTGAGCAGGTGAGAGAGGAAGGGCTAGAAATCACAGCGGACATCTATACTTATAACGCAAGCTCGACAGGCCTTACAGGAGTTATCCCAACGTGGGTTCAAGAAGGGGGCCATAGGGCATGGATAAACAGAATGAAAGACCCAAAAATTCGTCCACGGCTATTAAATGACATTAGAAAACAGCTTGCAGAACAACCCCCAGAAGGTATTCTAATGGTTGGATTTAACAATCCAGAAATGTCAAAAAAATACTTAGCAAAAACGATAGCGGAAGCAGCCAAAACGAGAGGGCAAAGCCCAGAAGAAGCAATAGTTGACATGGTTATTGAAGACGATAGCAGAATACAATGCATATATTTCAGCATGTCTGAAGAGAATATCAGAAAAAAAATTCAACTACCATGGGTTTCTTTTTGCTCAGATGCAGGCTCGTATTCTGATATTTCAAAAAGCTTCAGAACTCACCCTAGAGCCTTTGGAAGCTTTATAAGAGTTTTAGGAAAATACTCGAGAGATGAAGAGCTGATTTCTTTAGCAGAAGCTATAAGGAAGCTTAGCGGATTTCCAGCAAAAAACCTTAAAATTAAAAACAGAGGCCTGCTTAAAGAGGGGTATTTTGCTGATGTAGTGATGTTTGATGCAAACAAGGTTGATGACAGCGCAACCTTTGACGAACCACTTCAGTTTTCAACTGGGGTAGCCCATGTTGTTGTAAATGGGACCCCCGTGCTACTAAACAGCAAACACACAAACAAGTTTACAGGAAGATATATAAAAGGCCCAGGATATATAGAGCAATAAAAACACTCTATAAGCCCTAGGCCTTTAAAAGGGTTTAAGCAAAAACATTTAATCTAGAAACACTGGCGCTCCAGCCTCTTCCAGATCGTTTCCTAAAGAATCAACCCTAGAAATAAAAGAATTCATTTTAGGCTTAGCTCTGTCAAACATTTCTTTTGCCATGTCAAAACTTGCCATATGAAGCGCTGTTGGACCATAAGAGTTACCAAAATATCCGCCCCTAGCATTTGAAAGACGGTCCATTAAGGTAAGCCTGTCTTTCTCACCAACTTCTGCTTTAGCTGCACTTCCGCCAAATTCTTTTTGTAAAGAATGCATTTCTGAGCGAAGGGCATACACGGCCTTTGTAAGCACCGCGCGATCTGATTTCAAGGTTTTTAAACTTCTTTCATATGTAGAGACTCTGGCAGTAGCTTTTTTAAACTTATGCTGATAAACACCAACAGCAGTAGTAAGCTCAGCAAGAGCTTGGGAGTATTCTTTGTGTTTGTCCGCAAGAGGATTAGTTAAGACATTTTCACGAATACGCTCAACCTCTAAACTAACAGGACCAGCGAGCTCGGTTAAGTCCCCGCCAACTCTTCTATACAAAGAAACCTGATATGTTCCAGGATCAACATTGGCAGACATTCCTCCTCCTCCACGACCATAACCACCCCATCTACCTCTGCTTGGCACCGAAGAAGTAACTGTAGTTGTTGTTGAAACAGAAGAACGTAAGCCCCAGTTTACCCTGTGAAGCCCTTTTCTAAGAGGGCTAGAAACTACGTCTACTAAATCTCCAGCACTATTTCTTATCATTAGTACTGCCTCAGCCCCAGCCTCAGTCATTTCTTTGTCTAAGGCATCCCATCCAGGAAAGGGAACGTCTTCTTTTTTAAGCTTTTTTTCACTTTTTTGACGCTTAGACTTCATACTGCTGTGGCTTTCAGACAAATAATATGTGATCGTTGCTCCGTATTTAGGATTTTGTGCTGAAAAAGACGCAGCTCCAGAGCTTCCAGTGCCTCCCATTATAGGACTATATTGAAGAGCTTTTCTTGGAGCAAATAAGTGAGCTTGTTTTTGTAAAGTTTGAGGAGAAATATTTCTAAGCGGACTATAGTCGTCCATTACATAAAAACTTCTACCAAAAGTTGCCAAAACTAAATCATTTTCACGCTTTTGAATAGCAAGATCTCTTATAGAGATTGTTGGCAAACCATTTGAGAATTTATGCCATTTTTCTCCTTGATTCAAACTAACATACACACCATATTCAGTGCCTAAAAACAAAAGATTAGGATTAACATGGTCTTGCACTAAACGCCAGACTAAAGTTCCATCTGGGAGACCATTTACTATGGCAGTCCATTTTTTTCCACCATTAGTAGTTTTATATAGGTATGGGCTGTAATCGCCGAACTTATGATTATCTAGAGCAACATATGCTGTATTAACATCATACAGATCTGCTTTTATGTCATTTACAAAACCAGAAGCTGGACAGCCAGGAAGCTGATCAACGGTCATTTTTGTCCATGGAGTTCCCCCCCCGTCTTTTGTGTATTGAATTATTCCATCGTCCGTTCCTGCATATAAAACATTTTCATCAACATTAGACTCAGCAAGAGAGGTTATTGTGTTGTAAGTAGACATTGCAGAGACGTCCAAAGCATTGTCAAAACTTTGAACCCTGCCCATAATTGGCAAGCTAAGCCTCTCCTCGTTTTTGGTTAAATCTGTAGAAATCGTAGACCAACTATCTCCTCTATTTTCAGAACGCCAAACTCTTTGTGTTCCGAAATAAAGACGCTTAGGATCATGCTGGCTTACAAGAATAGGAGCGTCCCAATTAAACCTTTCATAAGGCTCATCGATTCCTTCTTGTGGCCTTATGCTTACAGCCTCACCATTAGTTCTGTCAACTCGATTAATATAGCCTTGTTGTGACTGAGCATAGACTATGTCTGGGTTCCCTGGTTCGGTTGCTGGCTGATGCCCGTCACCGCCCAAAACAACATACCAATCACTGTTAGTTATACCATTTCTTTTAAAAGTTCTAGAAGGCCCTCCTTGAGTATTATTGTCTTGTGTTCCTCCATAAATGTTATAAAAAGGCTCAGCATCATCAACTGCAAGCTTGTAAAATTGTGTTAGAGGAAGATTTGCAACATATTTCCAGTTTTTAGAGTTGTCAAAAGATTCATAAATTCCACCATCAGTTCCCATTAAAAGATAGTTAGGATCATCTGCTTTAAATGTTAAGGAGTGGTTGTCTGAGTGTTTACTTGATTCGGTCATAGTATAAAACGTTTTTCCGCCATCTTCAGAAACTAAAACACGAACATTCATTAAATATATCATATCAAATTTGTGCGGTGAAGCAACCAATTCCTGATAGTAATGAGGCCCCGTTCCACCAGAAACAGTATCTGACATTTTTGACCAACTGCCTCCGCTGTTAGATGTGCGATAAACAGCGCCTTTTCTACGATCTAATTCAATAGCAGCATATAAGACTGCTGGATCCATAGGAGAAATAGCAAGCCCAATTTTTCCCATATTAGATCTTGGAAGCCCTTTATTCATTTTTGACCAAGTCTCTCCCCCGTCAACACTTTTATATAGTCCTGTTCCTGGACCTCCATCTATTAGAGCGGCTACATTTCTGTGTTTTTGCCAGCTAGCAGCGTATAAAACATCAGGGTTTGTTGGATCAATAACCAGATCAGTAACACCTGTCCATTCATTAATCTCTAACGTGTTTTTCCAAGTTTTACCTCCGTTAACACTTTTATATAACCCTCGTTCGCCTCCAGAGCTCCATTGAGGACCTTGTGAAGCAACCCAGATAACGCTTGAGTTATCAGGATGTACTATTATTTTTGAAATATGTTCTGATTTTTTCAGACCCATATCTTTCCAAGATTTACCGCCATCCATACTGTGATAAATTCCATGACCAATACCGATATGTCTTCCTGCGACATTTTCTCCGGTTCCAAGCCAAATGGAAGCAGAATTGTTCGGATCAATTGTAACACAACCTGTAGCAAAGAAAGGCTGACTATCAGTTAATGGGCGCCAAGTTGTCCCAGCATTTTCAGTTTTCCACGTCCCACCAGAAGCAACCGCTACATACCAAACGTTTTCATTATTTGGATCAATAGCAATATCAGAAATTCTTCCAGACATAAATGCTGGCCCAATACTTCTAAATTGGAATCCGCTCAATGCAGAAGCAATTCCTGATTTTTCTTGTTTTTTGTCCATTGCGCCTCTTGGCCCTTGAGCTAGACTCATAAAATATGAGACAAGCAGCACAATAGAAACCATATATAGTTTCAGATTTTTCATAATAATATTAAGTTAATTTGTTAGTCCTCTATAACATAAAGTTAAAAAATATTTGAACATAGCAAACTATAATTTAAAATATGTGCTTTTACAAGGGTTTGGCACAAGATTTGCTATTGTTTGAACCTAAAAAAGAATTAAAGCATGACATATGTCATATTTTAAATCTAATAAAACAACAACCTTTATATAACATTAAACTTTAAACTTTAAACTTTATGAAAAACTTATTATTAATTTTATTAGTGGCGTCAATTTTTTCAGCAAATGCTCAACAAGCAGTACTGGAAAAAGAATGCATTACTACAAAGGTGACTCGCATTGACAAACTTAGAGTTAAAGTTATTACACACGATAAATGTAAAAATGTTAAGGTTGTAAAAACATATTCTAAGAAGAAATGGGATAAAATTGTAGCTGACGGAAAAAGGTGGAGAGAAAGAAGAAAAACAGCTCCAAAAAGAAGAAAAGGAATACTTAGAGACACTTTATAGAAAAACAATTACTTAAAGCCTAATTATGAAAGCCATTAAAAGAGACACAAGAGCAGTGATGTCTAACAACCCCGCAGCTCTGCTAATTTCTGAAATATTAAAAAGAACTAAAAAAAGAAATCAAAAAGCGACAACTATTTAAATAAGTCTTTTGATATTTTAGGAAAAATTTTCAGAGCGTTTTCGTAGTATAGTTTTTTTAGAACAGAGTCAGGAAGATTCATTCCATACATTTTCCAAAAAGCATGTCTCTTCCTGTAATAGCTAAAATACTCGTCCTTGGTTTCAAGAACACGGAAATACACATAATATTCTTCTTTTTTATAAGAGTCTTTTCCAAACATTACCCTGTCTTGATAATCAACCATAAATTTACGAGCCCTTCTTGGCTGCCTGCCTAATTCTGCTAAAACAGCACCAATTTCAGTCATCACATTAGGGTATTTATCTAAATGAGAGCTCATTCTATCTAGATCGTTCGCCATCCACCCCATATGAGCATTAATAAATATGGTTTGGGGGTGCTTTTTAAACACATCGTGCTGCTCTTTTAACAATTCTTCAAATGATGGGACAAAATCAGAATCTCCTCTATATCTTCCTGGTTTTTGTTTTAATTCAAGCCATCTTTCATTGTTTTTGTCTTTAGGTTCCCAAAAAAGAGCAGGCTCTGCAGAATGAATTAGCACAGGGATATTTAGTTCTCCACAAATTGCCCATATAGGATCTAGCCTAGAGTCATTAACAGCAATTCTATTTCCAAATTTATCTGTATTATTTAATCCTAATGACTTGTAAACTTTTAAACCTATCGCTCCTTGATCAACAGCATCTTTAATTATGTCAACTTGGGTTTTAGCATAATCTAAACCATCAATTGATTCAAAATCTATATTTACAAACACCCCAAATCTGTCGGGATAGCTGTCGTTAATGGTTTTCATCGTATTTGTAAAATAAATATCTTTAACAGCTTGGGGCCCCCAACCAGAACCACTTAAATTAATCATATATGCCATATTTAAACTATCCATTTCTTCTACAAGACCAGAGAGATCTTTGCCAGGAACACTCCACTGATGATTATGGACATCAATAAAAGGATATTTTGCTTTATGTGTTTTATTTGATTCAACAATAAGTGAAGAAGGCGGATTGTAGTCTTCAAAACTCATTATGTTGTCTTTTTTCTGAATTAAATCAATCGAAATATATATAACAACTGCCAGTATTGCTATTGAAGCAAGAACTTTAAAAACGTTTTTAATTGTGAGCTTTAACATTATTTAATAGGAATTGAAATTAATGTGGTGTCCCATTTTAGATTTAAGCTCACACCTGTTGAGTCATTAGCAAAATCAATTGTGAACTGCTCTATTAGATCATCTGTTGAAAAAGAATTAACAACCAATTCTATAAGATCTTTAGTTTTGTCTGGCTCCATTATTGCAAAATATTTGTCAGACTCAGTGTTTAAAAATATTGACCAAGATTCAGGACCAGGAATAGAATAAAGACGATATTTCCCTGCAGAGACTTCTTTTTCACCGAATGTAATATCAGAGCTAGTCATAAATGTTGTTGCAGCGTTTGCCCCCGTTCTCCAATATTTTCCGTAGGGAACAAGAGCTTCATTTTCTGCATCGCCAAAAATCAATCTCCCCTTTTTATAAGGCCTACTATATACAACCTCTAAATCATGTAATTCATTTTTAAATGAGGCGGAGTCTAAAGGACTTTTTGGAGGAGACATTGACACATAGACAAATACGGCGCCTATAATTAACGCGACGATTAGAATAATAATTTTAAGATATTTCATTTTTTTAATTTAGATAGAAGGCAAATTTAAAACTTTTTTAACACTGTTTCTAACAACCCTTCCATAATTATGTAGCCCTCTTTGTTTGGATGAACTCCATCAGATGTTAGTTCTGACCTAAGCTCGTTTTTCTCCCCAACCATTGAAGAAAAATAATCTAAGTAAACAATATTACTTTCTTTACAATAATTTTTAATTTTTTGATTAAGCTCAATAACAAGGACTGCAGGTTTTATTTCTGGCCTCCAAGTTAGCTCATTAGCAGGAAGGACAGAACACAGAACAGGTCTTATGCTATTTTTTTTAGCCAAAGTAGTCATAAAAACCACATTGTCAAAGATTTCTGAAACACTAATATAGCCGGTGTTTTGCGCAATATCATTTATTCCTGCGAGAATGATTACGCCTTCAGGTTTTAGACTGAGAACATCAGTTTCAAACCTGTCAAGCATTTGAGGAGTAGTTTCGCCGCTTATGCCTTTGTTAATTAAAAACCCATGTTCAGAAAAAAATTCAGGACTATAATTGCTCCATGATTCGGTTATGGAATCACCCATAAGAACAATTTTATTTGGAATTAGGTCTTTGCCTATTGATATGACGCTAATTATAGCAAAAATAAAAAACAGGATTAATATTGGCGTTGAAGTTTTTGTCATTTTTACTCATTTTTACTCATTTTTTGTCCATTTTTGTCCATTTTTGCCCATTTTTGGCTCATTTTGGCTCATTTTGGCTCATTTTTGGCTCATTTTGGCTCATTTTTAAATTCTGACATGTATTTTCCCAAAACATCGAACTCTAGATTCACCACATCTCCACATATCATTTTTCCAAACGTAGTGGTTTCATATGTATAAGGAATAACAGCAACACTGAGCTCATTAGCTTTTGAGTCAGAGACAGTAAGACTAACGCCATTTATTGCAATTGACCCCTTTTGGATAATTGCCCCAATCTCAGGATTTTGATATTGAAAAGAAAAAACCCAGCTTCCATTTTCATCTAATATATTAATACATTTAGCCATTTGATCTACATGTCCCTGGACAAGGTGCCCGTCAATTCTGTCGCCTAGCTTAAGACTTCTTTCCAGATTTATAGAATCACCTTCAACGACTTTAGAGAGGTTTGATTTGCTTAATGTTTCTTTTATTGCTGTCACAAAATGAGCATTATCTGAAACCCGAGTTACAGTTAAACAAACACCGTTATGAGAAACGCTTTGGTCAACTGCTAGTTCGCAGCTAATCCGACTGCGAATCTTTAATTCTATGTTGTCTTTTACTTTTGCTATTTGCTCAACAACTCCTATAGCCTCAACTATTCCGCTAAACATAATAAGGTTTTTAATATTTGACTAAATTTACAGAATATTATTACAACACTAGACAAGGAAATGCAAGAAAACAAAAAGCTTAAAATAGGAATTACCATTGGCGACATGAATGGTGTTGGTCCAGAAATTATTCTAAAAACTTTTACAGATAAAAGAATGTTAGAGTTTTGCACGCCAATCATATATTCATCAGCCAAAAGTCTTGAGGCTATTAAAAAACATTTTAAATACAATATTGATTTTAACAGCATTAAGTCTTCTGCTCAAGCAGAAGAAAACCAGGTTAACATAGTAAATTGTTGGAACGAAACACCACAGATTAATTTTGGGACTAAGGACAAGAATATAGGGAAGTATGCTGTAATTTCTTTAAAGGCTGCAACCTCAGACCTTAAAGAAGATCAGATAGACGCCATTGTCACCTCCCCGATTAACAAAGATTGCGTTCAGTCAGATGAGTTTAATTTTCCAGGGCATACAGATTATTTAGACAGTGAAATAAAAGGAAGCGCCGTAATGCTAATGGTTTCAGGAAACTTAAGAATAGGCTTACTAACAGATCATATTCCAATAAGCAAAATAGCAGAAAGCATAACAAAGGAAGTGATAGAGAATAAAGTAAACACAATACACAAAACACTAGTAGAGGATTTTAAAATTTCTAAACCAAAAATCGCAATACTTGGGATTAATCCTCATTCAGGAGATGATGGAGTAATAGGATCAGAAGAAAAAACAGTTTTAAGCCCTACAATACAACAAATGCGTGAAAACAACATGTTGGTGTTTGGCCCTTATTCTGCAGACAGTTTTTTTGGCTCAGGCCAGCAAGAGTCTTTTGATGCAGTTATTGCTGCATATCATGATCAAGGACTTATTCCTTTTAAAACCTTATCGTTTGGACAAGGAGTTAATTATACGGCAGGTCTAGAAAAAATCAGGACTTCTCCTGATCATGGAACAGCATATTCAATTGCCGGAAAAGGAATAGCAGATGAAACGTCATTTAAAGAGGCTATTTTTTTAGCAATTTTAATGCATAGAAACAGAACAGAACATCAAGAATTAATCAAAGGAGCAATAAAAGAGGAAAACTCAACTAAAACAAAATAAAAGTTTTATATTTGCTCGCTTTAAAATCAGAAACCATGAGGCCTCAAAATGATTTTAATATTGAATTTGTAGGATTAAAACCGGGACATCACAATTTTGATTTTGAAGTAAGTGACACGTTCTTTAATGATTACAACTATTTTGATTTTAGCCACACCAATATTAATATTGATGTAGCGTTGATAAAAAAAACTACAATTATGGAATTAAATATTGTAGCAAAAGGACATGTTAGGTTAAAATGTGACCTAACAAATGAGCCTTATGACCAACCAATTAACAACAATATTGATCTGGTTGTAAAATTTGGAAGCGAGCTTAACAATGAAGATGACGAGATATTAATAATACCTCATGGAGAGCACAAGATAAACTTAGCCCAATATGTTTACGAGCTGATTGTTTTATCAGTGCCAGCAAAAAGAATTCATCCTAGAGTTTTAGATGGATCGCTAAAACCAGAAATTTTAAATATATTAGAGGACCTTAAACCAAAAGAAAACAGAAAAAACGCTGACCCTAGGTGGGAGAAGTTAAAAAAATTAATAACTAACAAAGAAAGTTTATAATGGCTCATCCTAAAAGAAAAATATCAACAACGAGAAGAGACAAGCGAAGAACGCACTATAAAGCTAAGGAAAGACAATTAGCAACTTGTTCTATTACCGGAGAGCCTCATTTATATCATAGGGCTTACTGGCATGAAGGAAAGCTATATTATCGCGGAAAAATTCTCTTAGACGAAACTATTACAGAAGAATAAAACTTTACAGATTTTGCAAGCTACTTAGCTTGTTTGCTGGTTTAGAATTTAAAAATATTACTGTATGAGAGCAAGACATATATTATTGCTTCTTATTTGTTTTCAAGTGTCTTTTTCACAATCACAAAACAAAGAAATTAAGGCAGAGGAAACCATATACTATTTTATAAGGCATGCGGAAAAGGACAGGTCTAGCCCTAAAAACAGAAATCCAAAATTAAGCAAGAAAGGACAATTAAGAGCATTAAACTGGGCATATTTTTTTAGAGAAATCCCTCTAGTTGCAATATATTCTACAAATTATACAAGAACAATTACTACAGCTGAGCCAGTAGCAGGAGATAAAAACCTTCCTATTATAATTTACAGCCCAAAAGAGGTGGATATAAAGAGCTTTAAGAAGAAAAATCATGGAAAATTAGTCCTTATAGTTGGTCATAGCAACACAACACCCGAATTTGTAAATGCTATATTAGGTTTTGAAAAATTTAACAAAATGAAAGACAATGACAATTCCAGCTTGTTTATTATAAAAGAAATAAAGGGAGATGCTACTATAGAGCGTCTATCTATTAATTTTTAGTTTTTCTAATTTTAATCATTTTTGCTCATTTTTGTTCATTTTCGTCCATTTTTGCTCATTTTTCGTCCATTTTCGTCCATTTTTCATTGTTTTTTGCTCATTTTTGCTCATTTTTACATAAATTTTATATTATAGGAAATAAAAAATCTAACTATGAGGATTAAAGAAATTCAAAACCTAATCAAGTTTGTTGCTAAGTCTGGAGTAAGCGAAGTCAAGCTAGAAATGGAAAAGTTGAAGCTTACTATAAAAACCGGATCTTCTGCAACACAATCAGTTGTTCAACAAGCAGCACCTGTTGTGCAGACGCCAGTTATAGCTGAGCTTCAAAAGCCAACAACACTGCCATCAGAAAAACAACAAGAATCTGCTCCAGAGGCAGAATCTAAGTACTTTACAATAAAGTCGCCAATTATTGGAACATTTTACAGAAAACCCTCCCCAGACAAACCTGTTTTTGTAGAAATTGGAGATTCTATTTCTGAAGGAAGTGTTCTTTGTGTAATTGAAGCGATGAAGCTATTTAATGAAATAGAATCAGAGGTTTCTGGAAAAATTGTAAAGGTTTTAGTTGAGGATTCAATGCCTGTTGAATTTGACCAACCGCTATTTTTAATTGACCCTTCTTAAGCCATCATAAACCAAAGAATATGTTTAAAAAGATATTAGTTGCTAATAGAGGCGAAATAGCCCTTAGAGTAATTCGAACGTGTAAGGAAATGGGAATCAAAACAGTTGCCGTGTATTCTGTTGCTGATGCGGAGAGTATTCATGTAAAATTTGCAGACGAAGCCGTTTGTATAGGCCCTGCACCAAGCAGTGAATCATATTTAAGAATTGCAAATATTATGTCTGCTGCAGAAATTACAAATACTGATGCTATACACCCCGGATACGGCTTTCTTTCAGAAAATGCAAAATTCTCAAAAATATGTAACGAACATAATATAAAATTTATTGGGGCATCTGCAAAAATGATATTAAAAATGGGAGACAAAGCTAATGCTAAGGCCACAATGTTACAGGCTGGAGTCCCTTGTGTACCAGGGAGTGAGGGAATTATCTCAGATTTAAAGGAATGTGAAACAATAGCAAAGTCAGTAGGTTACCCCGTAATGCTAAAAGCTTCTGCAGGAGGAGGAGGAAAGGGAATGAGAGCGGCTTGGAATAAGAAACAGCTTGAAGAAGCATGGAATTCAGCCAAGCAAGAATCAAAAGCGGCTTTTGGCAATGACGACATGTACATGGAAAAATTAATTGAAGAACCAAGACACATAGAAATACAAATTGTGGGAGACTCAAGAGGAAAGGCGTGTCATCTTTCAGAAAGAGATTGCTCCATTCAAAGAAGACATCAAAAATTAACAGAAGAGGTCCCCTCACCCTTTATTACTCCAGAATTAAGAAGAAAAATGGGAAGAGCAGCAGTTAAGGCAGCTGAGTTTATTGGTTATGAAGGGGTTGGCACAGTTGAATTTTTAGTTGACAAGGATAAAGAGTTTTATTTTATGGAAATGAACACAAGAATTCAGGTAGAGCATCCAATTACTGAACAGGTAATTAATTATGATTTGGTTCGAGAACAGATTTTAGTTGCTGCAGGAAAACCGATTTCTGGAAAAAACTATACGCCCCAGCTACACTCTATTGAATGTAGAATAAACGCAGAGGATCCATATAATAATTTTAGGCCTTCTCCTGGGAAAATAACAACCTTACATATGCCGGGAGGCCATGGAATTAGACTAGACACACATGTTTATGCAGGCTATACTATTCCTCCAAACTATGACTCACTGATTGCAAAAATTATATCAACCGCTCAGACTAGAGAAGAAGCAATAAATAAAATGAAAAGAGCATTAGATGAATTTATAATAGAAGGAGTGAAGACAACAATTCCTTTTCACAGAAAGCTAATGGATGATCCTTCCTACAATTCAGGGAACTACACAACAAAGTTTATGGAGGATTTTTCAATGGAACAAGAGAAATAAATAAATGAAAAAAATTATAGTTTTAGGATCAGGGCTTGTAGGCAGTGTTATGGCCAATGATCTTGCAGAAAATTACAAGGTTACATCTGTAGACATTTCAAACAAGAATTTAGAAAAAACACATTCAGATAAAATAAACAAAATCTGTGCAGATGTATCAGAAAAAGAAGTTTTAGAGAATTTAATTAAGGATTTTGATTTGGTTGTAGGGGCTCTTCCAGGATTTATGGGATATAACATAATGAAGAGAGTTATTGAAGCAAAAAAAAACATTGTAGATATTTCTTTTTACCCTGAAGATCCTTTTAGCTTAGACAAAATAGCCAAGGATAATAATGTTGTTGCTGTAATGGATTGCGGGGTAGCGCCAGGAATGGGAAATATTATTTTTGGACATCACAACAAAACAATGAAAATTACTGACTATGAGTGTTTGGTTGGCGGATTACCAAAAAAAAGAGAATGGCCGTTTGAATATCAAGCAGTTTTTTCTCCCATAGACGTAATAGAAGAATACATACGACCGGCAAGATATGTGAAAAACAATCAGCTTGTAATAAGAGAAGCATTATCAGATACTGAGCTTGTTGATTTTGAGAAAATAGGAACACTAGAAAGTTGGAACTCTGATGGATTGCGAACGTTGATTAAAACAATGAAACATGTTCCAAACATGATCGAAAAGACATTACGATACCCTGGATGTGTAGAGCATTTAAGAGTATTAAGAGAGTGCGGGTACTTTTCTTATGAGCCTATAGAGATAAATGGAAATAAAATTAGGCCAATTGATTTAACTTCAAAGCTTTTGTTTCCAATGTGGGAAATGAAAGAGGGTGACGAGGACTATACGGTAATGAGAATTAAAATTATTGGGGATGAGGGTGGAAAAAAAGTTTGCTATACCTATAATTTGTTGGATAAATATCAGGAGAAGACAATTTCAATGGCAAGAACAACTGGATATACGTGTACTGCTGTTGCAAATTTAATTATAGGGAAAAAATATGATACAAAAGGAATATCTCCTCCGGAGTTTTTAGGGAATCACTTCGAGGAGATTAATAAATATTTGGGAGATAGAAACGTAATTTATACCGCACAAAAACAATTTGTATAACAAACTACTCTTCTAAAAGAGCATTTATATCTTTAACAACTTGCTGGGCCTCAAGCATTAAAGTACCATTATAAATCCCTCTAATTCTTTTAGTTTTGTCTACTAAAATAAAATATTCTGTGTGTAGAAAATCAGTACTATCTTTAGAAAACCCTATGGTTTCTTCTGCAAAATAAGACTCTCTTGCAAGGGAATAAATCTCACTTTTGTTGCCTGTTAAAAAGTGCCAATTATTTGTTTTGATGTCGTTAAGCTCAACATAGTCTGCAAGCTTACCAGGAGTGTCAATCCAAGGCGTAACACTATATGATAAAATTGCAATCCTAGGATCATTAGAAAAAGCTTCTTCTACAAGCTTCATATTTCCAGTCATATCTGGACAGATACTTGTACAGGAGGTAAACATAAAATTAGCAACGTGAATTTTGCCTTCTATTTCCTTGTTGCTAATTGTCTTTTCATTTTGGTTTATAAAGGAGAAATCGGATATTTTGTGAGAGATTATTTCTTCAATTTTTTTTTCATTTGTCAGAAAATAGGGTGTAAAATCTGGGGAATTATAATAAGGAATAGATGCATTATTGGTACTACATGCAGCAACAAAAACAAGAAGGAATATATTAATTAGTAAAAATACTATCCGAGACATTGACACAGTTTTTTATCCCCAGCAAACCATACCGGCGATTGTTTTTAATTACATAATTTGATTTGATTCTCCCATCAGCCCACCAAATTTTTTGAAACCCTTTTTCATATCCATTTTTATAATTTGATTCTCGCAAAAGACTACCATCTTTTTTCCATTCATACCTTTTTCCATGATATTCGCCATTCTTAAAATTATATTCGAAAGCTGTTTCTCCACTCATGTAGTAGCCCAAATATTGTCCTGTTTTTTTACCATTTTCAAACACTCTAACCTCCTTAAGGGGTCCATTATTATAAAATTTTTTCCAAATCCCATCTTTAAGACCTTTGTTATAGAAAGATATTGAGAGAGTGTCTTTTTGATTAGCACTTAGTTTAACCACATGCCCTGTATAAACCTCTCTATTAAACTGAACATAACGCTTGGTAAGATCTAATCCTTTTTCATTATGAGAAACCCATTGATATTCTGGGCTGCTACAAGAGCTAACCACAAAAAATAGAAAAAGAAATTTATTCACTGACCGTTCCAGGGCTTCCATAATAACCACTTCCATTAATATAAGGATCACCTGCTGTTACATGATAGTGATACATTCCGTCTGGGAAATCAGCAGTTTCTGTAAAATGCCCATGATATTCATCTAAATCTGAGCTCACAATTGTTTGGCCATTTTCTTCTGGGCCGTAAACTGGGAATCCATCAAGCAAAAACCCAATTAATGCTTCTTTTCCCTCATTTGTGGTAAGCCAAAAAGGCTCAAGGTGATAATGATATTTTCCGCTTGTCTCATTTTCTTGACCAGGGCCAAGAGGCGCAGGATGTCCATTATACTGATCAAAAGAATTAATTTCATTAGTTAGTGGATTGTTAGGCCCTGCATATTGATTATAGAAAGGAATGCCATTTAATGCAACTCCAATTGGCCCCATTGGAGTAGGGTTATTAGCAGAAGATTGCTCTGGGAAGGCCGGGATTTTAAAGGAAAGCGCAAGTTCTGAAATCCTATTGGGATTTAAATTAAAATTTGTAACAAAAGGATTAGACCCATCATAAGCAACGTACATAGCGTCTTCCCATTGAGTATTAATAAAATATGGGCTTTGATGGTCTGGAACACCATTGGTGTTTATATGAATCCAGTCTCCTTCAATATATATATCAGAAGTAGTTCCATAAACTCTTTCATAAATAGATAGTGGAATTAATGAAGAAGCCTCTTCATTATTATTATCTGAAGAATCGCTATCATTGTTTGAATCATTACTACAACCAGAAAACCCCAATAATAATGCTAGAAAACATATAAGTTTGAATTGCATTTTTTTAGTTTTTATTATTAGTGCCAAAAACTATGCCATTAATTTATTGTTTGATAAACTTTTGAGAACTTATGCGCCTTTCTTTTGTAATAACTCTTAAGATATATTCTCCAGCACTTAGTTCAGAGACATCTATTGAGTTAATATTATTGGTTAACTTGAAATTAAGCACTCTTCTTCCAGCAATGTCAAATACGCTAATAACAGATTGATCCAAATCTAATGAAGAGCTTATGGTTAAGTTGCTTTTCACAGGGTTTGGATATAGAACAAGGTCTTCTACAAATGAATTCTCTAGAGACAATGTTTCTCCTTCAGTTATATTAATTGTTGTATTAATAGCAGGGCTGTTTATAACGTCAACAGTCCCTGAAGGCCAATATACTGTGATGGAGCTAACTGACGAGTCTGAACCAATTCCAAAATGAGTATTAAGTGAGCTCATATATCTAAAACCAGACCCGCTAACAACATCTCTAATTTGTGTTCCAATACCAGGAGAATTAATTTCAACCCTAGCACCAATTCCATTTGTATTACTGGTTATACCGGTGGTTGTAACTTTTAGCCAATTGTTATTGTTACCATCATTTAGGTATAAATTAGTCCCATTAAACACATCAACAAACCCATCATTATTTGCATCTCCAATAGCCCCAACCCCAGGAGTTCCAGCCGTATATAATGAAAAGGTGAAATCTCCATTGTTTAACAAAATATTTCCGTTAGTGAAAATGTCAATATACCCATCATTGTCAACATCTGCAGAATTGTTTTCTATTCCATAAGCCGCACCTTCAACTTCCGATCCAGCAGTGATGTCTGTGAATGTGCCATCCCCATTGTTTTTCATTAATTTATGCCCTCCATCTCCAGAAGAACTGGCTCCAACATATACATCCATATACCCATCATTGTCAAAATCTCCCCAAGCAGAAGACCAGGTTTGAATAGGATCACCTAAATTAGAACTATTATCATGCCCTCCATCAGGATAAAATGAATTATACCATCCGGTTACATCTGCTACATTTGAAAAGGTGCCGTCTCCATTATTTCTCCATAATTCATTATTTTTCCACTGCACATTACCTCCTCTACATTTAGCAATAAACATATCTATATCTCTATCATTATCATAGTCAATCCATACAGAGCCATAATTCCCGCCTTCTTGAGCAGAGGTGTCCCATGAAGCTAGCTCATATGCTACTCCACCCACACCAGAAGTGATTCCATTTTCATTTGGTCCTTGAAAAAACTCTAACACACCATTGCCATCATTAATATAATAAACCGTAGCCTCTACATCATGGCATACAAAGGCATCTAGATGGCCATCATTATTAATGTCAACAAAATTTGATCGTTGAGAAAAAACGTATTCTGAGCCAGAGATTTCTGTATAGGAGGTTCCATCTGAATTGGCCTGCATAAAAGTAACTCCACTACCGCCGCCATAAAGCAAATCATTATAACCATTTCCATCAAAATCCCCTGCTGCTAAACTCCAACTTGGAGTGTTGTTAGCATGAGAAGTCTCAATATTTACAGGATTGAAGCCGCCGCCTTCTAGTTGGTAAAAAATATTTATGTTTGTTTGTTGAATTGAAACCAAGTCATCTAGCTTGTCATTATTCATGTCTACAAGAGCTCTTTCAGAGCCAACAGTAGAAACAGCCTCCATGGTAAAATCAAATGGCGGAGGTGGAGGTGGATCAGACTCTATAAGCTGAAATTCAAAACTTTGATTTTCCCACCTATCATCCCACGCGATATAATAACTCTCTCCAGCATATACATAAAAGGACTCAACAGACAAATATCCTGATCCACTATCATCATCTCCAGCGACACAGCTAAGATCATCACAAGCTCCTTGATATACATGAAATCTTGTGTCAAGATTGTCATTAGCTTCAAGGTCTGTAGTAATAGTTGTTAAATAATCATCATTAGGGGAGTACACATACCATTCGAGATTTCCATTGGACGCATCATATTCGCTGCAGTTTAACGAAAAATGTTCACCATCTATATTATCTACATAATGAGTTCCAGGGCCTATTGTGATAGGGTTAGAACAAGAATCTCCGTCCCCACTTTGTGAAAAAACAGACGAAAAAATTAAAAAAGCAGCTATAATCAATATTAATTTTTTCATATGTGTATTTTTTGTTCTAATTTTTTCATAAAAAGGAGCTAATTACAATCTATATCTAATGACGTTATCCATTCTTCAATCAAATCTACAGCCTCTTGATGTACAAGCGTTCTGCCTAGCAAAGGCATTCTATATTCTTCCTCAACAGATGCCATTCTAAAATGGAGAACTGATCTAATGAAATTGCCAGGAGCAACGATTAAATCTGCTCCATTTCCTAGGTCTGTATCAGGAGCAAGACAGAGACCTAAATTAGTTAAATCTTCAGTTGAATCAAAATCAAGTCTTATAGGACGATATTCACAATGGGTATTATCCGAGTGACAATGAGCACAATTTATATCTAAATAGGACCTAACTCTTAATTCCAATGAATTTGAGGGGTCTGTCCAGCTAGCCATTGTTTCTATATTTTCAGGAGCATTATCTAGGTACCCATAGTCTATCCATTTTTCAACCTGATTCATAGAGTAATTCTGATAGCTTATTATCTTGTTTAAATTCATTGGTTTGACTCCAATGGGGGTGTGAATGTCAGAAATTTTGTGACACGTGGAGCATTCAGAACTACTAGGGATTCTGTAATTAACTGTGCTGGTTATATTATTTTCAGTCCATTCTATTTCAACGGTGCTCCCGTCCAAATTATAAACAGCCTCAGTTTGTTCGTCATTCCAAATATAATTTGCAAAAATCCAGCCCTCATCTTTTTTGATCATTAGCCTTGTTTCAATATTTTTTCTTTCATTTGAAGGAAGAACTCCGTTATATGCAAAGTTTTTGATTAAAATTGTTCCTGCCGGGAAATTTAATATTTCAGAATCACCTAAGTAATAAGCGTTTTCCTCTTGCGGCATCCATACAAAACGAGTTTTTTTTGCATAGTCTGTAAAAAGAGGATTAATTAATTCATAAGGAAGAACTCCATATACAGGAGTGAGAGCTTTCATCTCTCCTTGAAAAAAATTATATGTTGATAAATTTGCATAAGGCATTGCCTGAAGATTAAAATTCACCGGAGAATAAGCAATATGCACATATTCTTCGTCCATTGAACAATTCAAAAATCCTGTTGCAACAAACAACAAAAAAAATGACAATATTTTATTATAAATTTTTGTTCTCACTACTACTAATGTGGCCTAAAAATACAAAAACTAATTTTGTGTTTTATATATTCAAAAGAACCGAGACAAAGAATCCAACACACCGCACTACTCAATGATTGATCGAGTTATTCTGTTTGTTGAAATGCTACTGATTAGTTCATAAGATATTGTGCCAGCTGAACAGCACAAATCTTCAGCAGTATGAACTTCATCAAATATAATTACCTGATCGCCTTCTTTACATTTAATATTTGAGACATCGACCATTATGACGTCCATACAGACATTCCCCACAATAAATGCTTTTTGTTCATTTATAAAAACAAACCCTTTTTTATTTCCAAAGATTCTAGTAATACCATCAGCGTGACCAATTGGTATTGTTGCAATTTTCTCATTTTTTTGGCTAAAGTGTGAGCGATTGTAGCCAATACTTTCGTTCTTATTTATAGTGTGGATTTGTGAAATAACAGATTTTAGTCGATGAACAGGGGATAACTTAATTTTTGGATTCCCACTAAAACCATACAAACCTATTCCTGATCTAACCATATCATAATGAGCTTCAGGAAAATTTATTAGTCCAGAGGTATTACAGATATGCAGCATAGGAGTATATTCTAATCTGGAAATAATATTCGAGCTCAGGGCGTTAAACAATTCAATTTGTTTTTTTGAGAATGACGTTTCAGAAACCTCTTCACTCGCTGCCAGGTGCGAATAAATACTTCTAACTACAATATTGCTAGATTTTAGGATTTGGGAAATAACAACAGATAAATTATCTAAACTAAAACCAACCCTGTTTAATCCCGTATTTAACTTTACGTGTACAGGATATTTTTTTAAATCATTTTTTTTAAAAAATTCCAGAAATTCTTTTAAAATACTAAAGGAATACAAACTTGGTTCTAGATTAAATTTCACAATTTGTTTTATTGAACCAACCTGGGGCAATAATACAAGAATAGGGGTTTTTATCCCTGCTTTTCTTAAAATCACCCCCTCAGAAGCATAGGCAACAGCAAAATAATCTATATCTAATTCTTGAAGTTTCTTTGATATAATCAAAGCGTCGCCGCCATAGCCATTGGCTTTTACAACAGCCATTAATTTTGTGGTTTTTTTTGAAAGCAGAGATTTAATATGAAAAAAATTCTTCTCTAATGATTTTAAATTAATTTCAAGAACAGACTGTTGATCCTTGTTCATTTTTTGTTCTTTTTTGGGTCGAGGCTTTTAGCATCAGAGACTTTAATTTTTTTTGTCCTTTTGGTCATTCGCTTAAAAAATGTGGCTCTACACAGAGGCTGATACTCTTCTTCCTTGCCTAACATAATTAAGTCATCATTTTTAGTTTTTCTGTAGCTGTATTGCGCAAGCCCTCCTGTTTTTGAACAAATTGCGTGAACTTTAGTCACATACTCTGCTGTTGCCATTAGGCCTGCCATTGGCCCAAAAGGTTTTCCCGTATAGTCCATATCTAGTCCTGCAATTATAACCCGAACACCATTATTTGCTAATGCATTACAAACCTCGATTATTTCATCATCAAAAAATTGAGCTTCATCAATTCCAACGACATCACATTTTTTTGCGATATTATATATTTCGCTAGCATTTGAAACAGGTTTACATTTAATTTTATTTTTATTGTGAGAAACAATGTCTCCTTCCCTGTGTCTTGTATCAATAATTGGCTTGAAAATAGCCACTTTTAGCTTAGCAAATTCTGCTCTTTTTAGACGTCGAATTAATTCTTCGGTCTTTCCTGAGAACATAGATCCACAGACCACTTCAATCCACCCAAATTGTTTGCCGTATTTCAAAGTATTTTCAAGAAACATTTTGTATTTTTAAAATTACAGGTTGATTTAAATAAATTAGATTTTAAAAGAAATAAATTTAATAAAAATCAAACACCTATTTACCCAAATTAAAATAAATTCTTTTTAAGAAGCAATGAGTAAGCTATATATTGTACCAACACCCATAGGAAATTTACAAGACATAACTTATAGAGCAGTTAAAATATTATCTGAGGTAGACTTAATATTAGCAGAAGACACAAGGGTTTCACAGACCCTCCTAAAACACTATGATATATCTACTAAGATGATTTCATATCATATGCATAATGAGCATAGAATTACAAAAGGTGTCATTGAAAAATTAGAAAAAGGAACTACTATAGCAATTATTAGTGATGCAGGGACCCCAGGAATTTCTGACCCAGGGTTTTTATTAATAAGAGCATGTATTGAAAATAAAATTCCTGTTGAATGCTTGCCAGGAGCCACAGCATTTGTTCCAGCGCTTTTGCAGTCTGGAATCCCAAGTGATAGATTTCTTTTTGAAGGATTTCTTCCGCACAAAAAAGGAAGAAAAAAGAGATTATCTCAACTTTCAAAAGAAAATAAAACCATCATTCTGTACGAGTCTCCACATAGGCTGATAAAAACTTTAGAGGATCTATGTGAATATTTTGGAGGAGAAACAACAGCAAGCCTTTCAAGAGAATTAACTAAAATCTATGATGAGACAATTCATGGAACATTAGCATCAATTAAGGATCATTACAATAAAAAAAAGCCAAAAGGCGAAATTGTTATAGTGATCGCATCTAACAATTAATATATGACAAACAAAGTAATTACAAAATGGAGTGAAGGAATGAGCTTTGAAACTATTAGTCCAAACGGAATATCATTAAGATTAGGATCTTCATTAGAAGGAGACAGCGAGAAGATTGCTAGTCCAAAAGCATTAATGCTTTCTTCTTTGGCTGTATGTTCAGGAATAGACGTAGTTTCAATATTAGAAAAAATGAAAATAGAGCTAAAAGATTTTAAAATAAATACTGTTGGTAGCTTGACACAGGAACATCCAAAATATTATAACAAGGTTTCGATGGAATATCATTTTTATGGCGATCAATTGGACAAGGAAAAAATTAATAAAGCAGTTAATTTATCTATTACAAAATATTGCGGGGTAATGGAAATGTTTAGATCCTTTGCAGAAATTACAACAGAAATTTATTATAATTCATAGCATTAATGATTTGGGAATTAGAAAAAGCGCAAGACGAGTCTAAAATAAAAGCACTGCAAGATCAACTTAATGTAAGCAAGCTAGTGTCAACGCTATTATTAAATAGAGACATAGACACTTTTGATAAAGCAAAATTTTTTTTTAGACCTTCTTTGAACGATCTACATGATCCTTTTTTGATGCAAGACATGCAAAAAGCAGTTGATAGAATTCAGCAGGCTATTAAAGAAAAGCAAAAAATTCTAGTTTTTGGAGACTATGATGTTGACGGGACTTCTTCAGTCGCCCTAGTAAGCTCTTTTTTAAACAAACAGACAAGCGACACGGTTTTAACATATATCCCTGACAGATACAGTGAGGGTTATGGAATTTCGCTGAAATCAATTGACTTTGCTGCATCAAATAATGTTAAATTAATTATTGCATTAGACTGCGGCATACAGGCGCTAGATCAAGTTGAATATGCTAGAGAAAAAAACATTGATTTTATTATTTGTGATCATCACACCCCCTCTAAAGAAATTCCAAAAGCCATAGCCGTTCTAAACCCCCTTAGAGAAGACTGCAAGTATCCTTTTAAGGAACTATGTGGCTGTGGAATTGGCTTTAAGCTAATTCAAGGACTTAATCTTGTTATGGAAAACACTATAGAAGACATAAAAGAATATTTAGATTTAGTTGGACTTGCAATTGTCGCTGACATTGTTGCATTGACTGGAGAGAATCGCATCTTATGTTACTATGGGCTAGAGCAGATAAATGAATCACCAAGAGTTGGATTAAAAGCAATCATTGACACTCTTGAAAAAGATATTATAACAATTAATGAATTGGGGTTTTATCTTGGCCCTAGAATTAATGCTGCAGGGAGAATGGAGTCAGGAAATTTAGCAGTTGAATTATTAGTAGAGGAAAATTTAGAGAAGGCCATAGGGCTGGCAGAGAAATTAAATCAATTAAATATCGAGAGAAGAATATTAGACAAAGAAACAACTCAAGAGGCAATTAGTGAAATTAAGAAACATAAGAATGAAGAATCCAGTACCACTGTAGTTTGTAATCCCGATTGGCACAAAGGAGTTATAGGGATAGCAGCATCAAAATTAATAGAGACTTACTATAGGCCAACTATAGTATTTACTTCAAGCAATAACCTTTTCGTGGGATCAGCAAGGTCAGTAAATGGATATAATGTATATACAGCAATTGAGAAATGTAAGGAGTTTGTTGTAGAGTTTGGAGGGCATAAATATGCGGCAGGAATCAAAATTAAAAAAACCCAATATAAAGACTTTAAAGCTAAATTCGAAGAAGTGGTAAGCAGTACAATCGACAAAAGCATGACAAGCAAAAAAGTTGCTGTTGAAGGTGAAATAGTATTAGAGGAAATAACCCCAAAGTTTTATAGGATACTAAAACAGTTTGCTCCTTTTGGTCCTGGGAATAAAACTCCTATATTTAGTGCTAAGAATTTACGTGACACGGGTTATGCAAAGGTCGTAGGGAAGGACAATACACATTTAAAATTTAATTTAACGCAGCAAAATAGCTCAAAAATATACAACGCAATAGGCTTTGGTCTTGCCGGGAAATATCCAAACATTTTGAATAAAAAAATTTTCAATGCAGCATTTACTGTTGACGAGAATTATTGGAAGGGAAAGGAAAATATTCAACTAAAAGTAATAGACATAAAAAACTAATTTTTGAAAAACAAGCTAGATCCATACGCAGCACTTAGATACAAGGAATTTAATATATTCCTTCTTATTCGATTTATTTTAGTTATTGGCTGGTCCATGCAATTTATTATTGTAGAATGGGAGGTTTATAATTTAACCAAAGACCCACTTTCTTTAGGATTAATTGGTTTAGCTGAAGTTATTCCTGCGGTTTCAATGGCTTTGTTTGCTGGACACATTGTAGATCAGAACGAGAAGAAACAACTGTTTGTATATGCTATATTCGCTTTTTTCCTTATTGCATTAGGCTATTATTTTATTACAAGCCCATATGTTTACTCAACATATGAATCTAAAGAAATTGTACTTGGAATATATCTCCTTGTGTTTTTAGGAGGGTTCATTAGATCGTTTTTTGGGCCTATAATTTTTTCTTTAGTTGCTCTAATTGTTCCAAAAAATATATATCCGAACGCTGCAACATGGAGTAGTTCAACATGGCAGTTAGCCATTGTCGTAGGCCCTGCACTTGCAGGATTTTCAATTGCATGGATTGGCGTTCATGATTCAATGGGGTTTGTGCTTGTCGCTATTTTGGCAGGCTTGCTATTGACAATATTTATTAAGAAGAAACCAATACTTAATCCAAAAATTGGAGAGCCCATTTTACAGAGCTTGAAGGCAGGGCTTACTTTTGTTTACAGGACAAAAGCAATTTTAGCAGCCATTACTTTGGACATGGTGGCTGTATTGTTTGGAGGAGCTATAGCATTACTGCCTATTTATGCACAGGATATATTAGAGGTTGGATCAGAAGGCTTTGGAATTTTAAGAGCAGCACCCGCAGTTGGTTCTGTATTGATGATGTTTATCTCGGCATATATTCCGCTTACCAAAAACGCAGGCAAGAAATTACTACTGGCAATTTTTGGTTTTGGACTTTCAATAATTGCTTTTGGAGTATCTTCTATTTTTTGGGTATCAGTAATTGCCTTATTTTTATATGGCGTGACGGATGGAGTATCCATGATTATTAGACAAACTATATTACAGCTAAAAA